>Ga0209946_1000008_pt1 | contig 93030 bp, 129 predicted proteins | sample SalPon2_A_H2O_MG_FD_185704 | JGI IMG/M metagenome (GOLD analysis project Ga0209946, IMG submission 185704) | Salt pond water microbial communities from South San Francisco under conditions of wetland restoration - Salt Pond MetaG R2_A_H2O_MG... | ecosystem: Environmental > Aquatic > Non-marine... | reverse complement strand
TAAATGTTTTGGTAAAAACACTTCTTCACTTACACGGAGAGCATTTTGCTACTTACAACGAGTGTAAGCAGCCAAACAAAATTATTCTTCAAAATTAACCAATAAATATAACAACAACATAGTAATAATTTTAAACATATTTAGAAATAGAAAACTCAATATATCTTCACATAAACAAAGAGTAAAAATATGACTATCTTAAATAAGAAAAATAGTATGTTGTATAAGTATAGAATCACTAATTAGAGTCTCCAATAATTTCTTCTGTTGAGATATACCAGTCAATGAAATAATTACCGTTATATTTATTTATAGGTTTAAATTTTTCAGTAAAAAGTGATAGTATCTGTAACAGAAATATCATTAAATTTGTTTCTTACATTTATTCTTAATTCACTTAACCTCCCGAAAAAGCATTACTCGAATTGGTTATAATTTCATCACTTATACTGATGAAGAAATGACTAACTAACAATACTTCTTTTATTGAAAACCATACGAGAAGAAATGTATGGTTTCTTGGATTTACACCAAGAATCAACCATGACACGAACAATAGATATAAGAACAGAGGACTATTCTTATAACCAGATTGGACGCCGAAGAGTGTTTACTTCACTTTCGGCAATTATAATTACACACTACACCCTTAAAAACTTTATGATTCGAATAATTAATACTTTATATTTTAGATTTTTTAATTGGAATAGAAAAAGAATAGTCTATGCAATATATATTAAGTATACTTCCAATAAAACTTAACACAACCAAGAACGCAATATATTGTATATTTCCATCCATTATGTATAGATTTCCAAAAGCAACACCAGTAAATGATACTATAAACCCACTTCCGAAACTAAGCATCATAATGCTTTTATCTTTAAATGACCCTAATCTAGCTAATACTGAGGCAATAAATACAAAACCAGCACAAATACTTATTGTCATTGAAACAACCATTATAAATAATATAAAATAATCTAGAATCATTATATACTAGTATTAATCTCTTTGTATAAAAAAGTCAGCCTTGTTTCTATACTAAAAACTAGTTTTATTCTGAAGTTGAAGATATAGTATTTCGAGCAACAGTATTTACAAACTCTTCTGGTGAATTAACTTCTGAATGACTGACAATTTCACCGTCAACTTTAATAACTTTTTCTATAACTCCATCTCTATTTTCAATAACAGTATGTTTCACTTCTTGGTTATTAACATTAAATTCTGCATTCACTTGCACTTCTTCGTCTTCTACTGTCCGAGTAAATCCATCAAATTCTCCTTCTAAACTTGATGCTTCAAAAACCGTTACGAAATCTAACATACTCGCATTATTTTCTGTTATCATTACAATTATGTATCTATTTTCTACCCCTAAAGAACTATCGCTAGTTAAAAAATATACTAAAATATAGTTATTTTATAGTTGTTCTAAGTATTCATAGGAATGTAACTCGCTTCTTACATTTTTTAACACTATACTTGCTTCGTTCTCATCACAAATTGGTGAGACATAATAACCATCATAATTATTACATCGTGTCATAGCAACTATTACTTGTGTTGGAACTCATAAAGAATATTGTGGTTATGACTACCAAATACGATTATTATCTATTGATTAGACATAGAGGAACTCAACTACTTCGTCAATAGATGGGTTTACTTTTGAAGTGGTTTCGCTAGATGCACTATAATAAATTACTTCTTGAATTTTATCATTAATAATGATAACTTCGTATTCTGCATCTGAGTCATCAAATTCAAAAGTAATTACAATACCATCTTCGATACTTGTTTTCGAAATTGAGTCAAAAGAATGGGTATTGTAAGTATTTTCTTTGAAGTCAACGGTTCTAATTACATCATCAGCAAGTTGTTCACTCATACTATACTAAAGAGCCTTCAATCTTAAATATTTTTTGATTATTGGAATTATCAAACTAAGAGATGTGGTAAAACGGATGTGAATGATATAAGTGTGTAGTTAGTTATCTGTGCGAGCGTATTCTTGAGTTAGTTTGTATCGTATCGTGTAATATCACCTATTGTGTTGTTTGTTGGTTGGCGGGCGATTCAATCAAAATCGTAGTAGTGTGTTGTTCCTTATTTCATGTATCACCTAATTGTTGGATGTATAATGTGCGTGCGAGACAAACTCAGAGTGTGATAATTCTAAGTTTTTAGTCAGATGGTGTTTGTTTCAGCTCACAATCACGGTCGATGTAACCAACCTATTTTTGTGAACATTCACAAACACACAAAGACATTATACATCTGTTGAATTTGCAAGAGTATTATATTCAGATGTAATTGTATTACTGATAAATTGTGTAGCGACTGCTGGTGCTAAGAAAGAAGACGGCGAACTGCCAAATTGTAACACCATTCCAGTCATCTTACTTTACATTAAAAGACAGAAGTATATAAATCTTTTGGTATGATAACATAATAACATAGTAATATAAATTATTATATTTACAAAACAATATTATATATTAGTCACTATTTATAAATACCAACGATTTTGACTATCAACAATAAGATAACTTATTATTACCTTCAAATATAAGAATAAAAACAACAGTTATGCGATAACTTCTTTTACAATAGTATCAAAACTACCATTTATTCCTTCCACAGGAATATATTTTTTGTGATAATTTTCCCATTCACAATAACTAACCTCAAAAACTCCATCTTCTACTCCTGCTTCAATTTCAATCGCATCATATTCAGAATCACTCAATTCAACTAATCTATGTCCTTTAGCATCACTACTAACTCTATCAACTGTAAAATGACCACTATTTTTAATCTCATCAACTAATTTATCTATTTCACTCATAACTATATGTATAACTTTTACACTTATAAATATTATGATTATAAGTAATTACATTTCTAATTTAAAAACACACTATACACACCCGTAATAAAAATATATTATTATTATTATTTACCCGTGTTTATACTATACAGTAAACAATTATTTGTCTTCTTTTCACTCTTATGTATCGGATACTTTCTTTTACTTGAACAATCATTACATTCAAACTTGTAATGTAACCTGTTTTCTTCGCAGGTTACTTTTTACACTCATCTAAATTTTATTTCCACACAATTCACATTCCAACTCAAGATAGTTATCAGACATATTATTACAAACACACGCATGATACAATAACCAAATATTAATCTAAATACCTAAACAAACAATCAGTATCTATACAACCAAACTAACACAATATACAAAAACTCTTCGTAAACAACAAAATAAGGAAGTTAAAAAAATTTAACGGTTACTTTAGCGAGACCCATTCTTCTTTATCTGTCTCAGCTAGTTCATCCCATTCTTGTTTTGTTTCCTCAAGTATTTTATCTTCCATACTATTACATACTAAAGCCATGTATAAAAACTTTTGAATAAGTGAAAAAGAATTGTAGCATTCTTATAAATACAGTTATCCTTAATACTTTTAGGATTTTAGTTATTATACACACATAAGATGATTATTGATAAGTTTGATTGTGAGGCGTATCATATTGACGGCGATATTGTGCTAAAAGTTAGTGTGAATGAAACACACTGGCTAGAAGTAACTTATGATATTTATTCTGAAGACTGGCAAATCACAAACCTCAATACAGATAAACAATACTATGTGATGATGGAAAAATCAAAACCAGTTGATTGTGATTGTGCATATCGAATTCATCATAATGAAGTCTGTAAACACATGCTTGCTATCGGATACTACCTTAACACGGACAACATCGCAACAATTGATTCAACACCAGAATAAATAATACTCGTCTTATTTAACTTTACTAATAATTTCACTTTCAGTAACTTGCTCGCTCATATCTCTGTCAGCATACACAAGTAAGTATAAGTCATTATATGCATCACCGTTAAGACTATCATAAATAGTAAAATCATCGACAGTATTTCTTACTTCAATACTTTCAATACCACCGTCAACAACTCGTTGTGTGATTTGTTCTGGATTATCTACTCGCTCTAATAACCGTTCATAAATTCGATTCATATCATCACTCAAAATATAATCACTCATATATGGTCTATATAACTTGAAGAATTAAATAGTTTTGGATATATAATTTTTATATAAATTTATATAGCAGTAATTAGAATTTAGGTGGTAAAAAATATAGTGAACAACTAATTCATCCGACATTTTTTAGTTATACACCAATTTATAACTTTTTATGGACGGAAAAGTAAAATTAAAGTGTTATACTTGTGTATTAATAATCTTTTAGTTTTGAGATTGATTCTTCAATAGTTAAATTTTCTCCAACTGTTTGAATTTTTGTTGGTAATTCTGTAATATCATAAATATTTATATTTTCTCCAACTTTTCGCTTGTCAAATACAACACGGAAAACTTTCTCATTTTTCCATACTTTTTGCTCATTTTTTAGTGTTACTTCTTCAAACTCTAATGTGTCAGTCTCTCGAACTTTATTCTCAAACTGTTTTATGAGTGACATATTATATTAAAAACACTCAATTGTTTAAAACTTTATGATTAACCGAATATTATTTTATTTGGTTATTAACTGCTTTCGGAATATTCGATAACGAATAAAACCAATTATTGTCAACAGTAACTCGGTAAGCTGGTTTATTCCACGCTGGATGAGAATTCATATATTCTGAATCAACTTCTCGTGGGTTAAATACAACAATATCAGTATTCTCTATATCATATCCAATAATCAGAATATTATCATAATTTTGTAATGTGTCTAATTTTGTATCTCTGAAGTCAACAACATTTTGACTTTGCCAAAAACCTCCATAGTCAGTAATTATTTCAACATAAAATGTTCCATTTGGAGTTTCGATAGAAAGGTCAGCGTCTCCGTTTGGATTGGCTAAGAATTCACGGTTATTATCTTTTCCACAGAGCGTTGTTGGGAAGCCTTGCATTGCAAGTTTCTCTGCGAGTAAATCTTCTATTAACCATGACCGAATTAGTTCTGCTCCGTATTCAACTTTTGACCGACTATCAGCACAATGGTCGCAGTCTTCTAACTTTGATTGCATCCATTCTTCATCATCTGCTGTTAATTCATTCGTTACAACACGCTTTACAAAATCAGCATCTTGCTCCCATCCTCGCTTTTCTACAAATGATTTAACACTAAGCCCACGCTCAGATTCAACAAACGACATGACCTGTTGATTCTTATCTGTCATTACTATTATAATATAAATACTACCCTATTAACTTTTACAATCACAAAAAATTATTTAGACTGCTGGTTCTAATCCTCGTTCTGTCCGAGTTTCACGAACCGTAATAATTTGTCTAAGGTCTCCGTTCATCAAGTTGCCAATATATGATGCGTCTTCTTTCTCAAACCGTTCTGCAAGCTTTTTATTAACAATTTCTTTATGATGTGGATGACGCTGAATAACTAATACTCGTTTGGCTTCAGTATCAAACTCTGAAGGAATATTATAATTCTCTACAATATTAGTCTCCGTGCCTTGTTCGACTAAATCAACTTCATCAATACTTTCAATAAATAATTTAATCTCTTCAATTTCTTCTTGAACTGTAATATCGCTCATATATACATATACGAAAACAAACCCTTAAAAACTTTTGATTAGCAAGAAAATACTATTATTTAACCGTCTTTGATTTCACCAAAAATTTCTTCAATTTCTTCCTTATGTTGGCGAAGTTCTTCTTTTTCTTCTTCTGATGCTACTTGTTCATACCAATACCCGTCACCATTTCCATCATAATATACTTTTTCGAGCGCCCAACTCAGGTCACGAACTGTTTCACCAAGCCAACTTTCCACAACACACACAGAATTGATATGTATTTCATCTTTGATGAGTTCGACAGCGAATCCACCATCAAGACCATCATACACTAACCATTCACAATTTTCAAACTCGTCACTATTAATATACCAATTAGTATAATTACCATCTTCACCGTCAGCATCACTCTCAGCTACCATTTCGAATAACTCGTCAGTTGTTACTTTTGATACTTCAAGAGAAGTTGACGCATCTTGCTCTTTAGTATGCGGACAAGTTGGATGCAGTCCACATGGAAATTCATGGTCGCCAAGACAAATTGTATTCCCGTTTTTCTTCATTATATACAAGTATTATAATTCAACGGTTAAAAATGTTTGGTAAATTTACAATAGAACACCCGTAAATTAATAAGGATTAAAGTATATTATATTATACATCCACTTAAATGCTGTGTATGTGCGGAAATATACGCAAAACACTTATATGGCTTGAAATAACGACCTTATATACACTTACTATATTAAGAATATATTATAACTAGAAGTAATATTTTAACCAAACTTTTAAATAATCTTAGTGAATAACACGAATTAATGATAAAACCCACAATGAGCGTGTTAGAAGACTTAGACACAATCTGTCAACACGGACAACTATTATCTACTATTAATAAGAAAGATATTTTTCAAGTATTATTTGTTGTATTAGATGAGAAACCAGCGACTATCATCGATTGGACACCCCCAGAAGATGATGAACAAGATAGATTTGACCAATTCTTTACGGCAATCCAAACACTCCCATTAAACACGCATACAGACACGAATAAGAACTGTATCATTCTTGCTCGTAATTCAAAAACACTCATAAAATTACAATACTCTGTTAACGCTGAAGTTGAAGATGCACAGTTAAATGGTAATTTATTAGGGTATCCAAAGACAGCAATTCAATTCTATCAGAATACTAATAATGCACCAAAATTAGTTGAACGAGATTTTATTAAATCTGAAACAGAGTATTCAGTAAATGAATACATGACTGCAACTCAATATACAAATTATGTGCCAAAACCAAAACACGAAACAATTCATTATACTATTAAACATAACATTCACCGATACGAAATCTTACAATCACTCCAACAATTAATATCACAAACACAACACTCTCATTTATATACTTTTCTTGAAACAACACAGAAACCAAGTAATAAATATTAGTTATTGTTTGTGAGAAATACTTTTACTATATAGAAACATTATTTTTAATTATATCTCAGAAGAATTTTTGAATGTTTTCTGACATATTCACTATTTCCCACGCATCTGAATGTTTCGAAACTAAATCAATATAATCTATTACACAACAAAAATCATTATCTTTCGGACACCGACAAATACACTTATTGTTTCTGTTACTAAATTGAATATTCGGCAATGAAAACACTAACTCAAAATCCATATACACAATAATTAACTGTTCATCCATCTGTTTTATACCAATTGTTTGTCCAACATAATTCTTCATCACAAACGAAAATTCTTCATAATGATTCTTACAGTATGACTCAAAATTAACAGTTTTATTTGAATCAACAGTAAACACAGTTGTATTATTCATTGAAAACTCACCAGTAAATTCTTCAAGACGAACCTTACTAGTAACATTCTCACTTATATGCCAACGAAAGTAAAGGATTGACTCTGCTTTATAATGCTCTTCAGAACATATAGAACAAATCGGAAAACTATCAACATTAACTTTTCTAATTTGTTGTTCAACAATAGCTCGATTTTCTAAACAGATACAACAAGTGTTTTTCCTAACTTCTTCAACAAACGGACGAAGTTTTGCAGACATATGATATAACACCTATATAATATTATATTATATTATTATTAGATTAAAAATCTTTGCCTATCTTTAACTATTTTCTCCACCCGAATGTTTTTAGAATCAATTATTAAAAAATATATTATTGACTTGTAGCGTGTGCTTGAATCATCTCTAAAATCTCGTCAACGCTCAAATTTGGATTACTTTCAATAATTGTCTTGTAACCTTCATATTGCACTCGCCTATCTTCATTAACACTATATGTTTCATCATTACAAGACAAATAAATTACATACCCACCTGAAGAGTGTTCCTGCATTTTACCAAGACTCATATCTGGATGCGATTTAACTGCTTTCTCTAACTCTGTATCTAAATACGCCATACTAAATACTATACACACAACCACCTAAAAAACTTACGGATATGTAAAAAATATTATTTATACTTGATAAGTTCCTATAATATTTTTCTCACCGTTGAGAATACCAATAACAGTAATTGTATCACCAGATGCGTAATCATCACCTTTTTCAAGAGTAAACGAATCACCAACGCTACTAACATCACTAGCTTGTCTTTTACCGAAATCTGAAGACGCATATCCACTATCAGTATTACCTTCTGGTTCAGCTACATAAATAGCATCAGCATTCAGATTAACACTTGTCTTGACGGTAATATTTGTGTTTGGATTTTTATCAAATACTATATTTGCTTCTGCGTTTTGAGTAGGTTGTCCACCCAAATTAATAATAAAAAACGCACCAATCATATAAGTAATAGTCATGAAAAACAAAATATATACTGTTTTTTTTAATACTTCACTATTATCCAATCCGAGTTTAGATTTTATTCTTTTTATATTAACCATATATAATATATAATTAAGAAGGGTTAAATAATTTAGGGAATACAATAAATATAACAATGATTTTTATAATAAATTATAAATAAGTTTTTATTATAAAATTATTGTTAACTAAAATAATTGATATTTCAATAGTAATATAATACTATAACTTAGTCAAAAAGTAATAAACTCTACAATTAGCAAATCATCAATAAAATAACTTATTGAATAAGGTAAAACAAGATAATATTCACCAAAAGTTTTAAATATAATATTACCATTTGTATTTATTGGGCGTAAAACCAAAATAACAGTATCTGGTTGTCATCAGACTGGTTCAACTCCAGCATTCTTAATGGAACACAAAAATAACGGTGCTGGTGGCATCGGTTCGACTCCGATGCGTCTACTTTACAAAAATATTATTTTTCTTGTGTAATAGTCACAAACCCATTATTGCTTTCGATTGAAGGGTTTGTAAATTCTTCTGATAATGTTAATTGCATTTCAAAATCATCTGCATACAAGAATAATGTATTGTCTTGTAATAGTTCAGAATTAATAGTTTTATAATTTTTTGTATCAACTGTTACAACAATTTTATCATCATATTCTCTTACTGTTGCAATATCAAGTTTTTCAATATTTTGAGATTCCATATTAGTATACATGAACCACACCGTTAAAAAGTTTGGGATAAATTAACATATATAATACGGTAATATAACACGGTAATATAACCAAAAGTTTAAAACATTACAATACTTAATTATATAATATGGAAATTATTGATACACTACACGATGAACACGGCATCGAAATTACAGATGAACTATATGATGATACACTCACACTCTTAACTGGTATTGAAGACCATATGCAGATTGCAGGAACTTGGGTTATCAACTCACCAGATAATATTGTTATTGAACTCTCAACGCTTACGGAAAATGAACGCACTCTCAGACGCTTCAAAGAAGATGTTACACATATGATTGAACAACTCGATTCATATACAATTTCCGAAACAGACACCATCACAAATGATTTCGGAGAATGGCGAACAACTATCACAATTCAACTACAAGAATAAATACTTATTTTTTTAATTATAATTTTTTAATTAAATTATTCAACTGTGCTTCCACTAACACCAACTCTTGCTGTGTTTGGATACTTATACACGCACACAATTGGACGCCGAAGAGTATCATCACACTCTAACCATACATCCGACACCTTAAAATGAATATAGAATTATTAATTAGATTCTCCAATAATTTCTTCTGTTGGGATATACCAATCAGTGAATTCATTACCGTTATCTTTATTTACAGGTTTAAAATCTTCATTAAAATTGATAGTATCTTTAACAGAAATATCATTAAACTTGTTTCTCACATTTATTCTTAAATCACTTAACTCCTCTATATCAGGAGCGTTTTTATCTACATACAGCTGACCTTTTATATTATTAACTATTAAATCACACCCTACTGCATATACTTCTCCAAATACATTATGAACTGATACATAATCTTTAGTATATCTATTTGCCACAATAAGTTTACCATACACATCTCCATTAACTTGTATTTCAATAATTCCACTCGGATAAGAAGTCTTATTTAACTTTCCAATGATATCACCATTTAGATATAATGAAGTGTTAGATAACTCAAAAGACCCGACCATTTTGCTTTTATCATCAATTTTAGTGTCATCTATCGTTGCTATTTCGTTTTCAGTAGAATTAATTGTAATTACTGAATCTTCAGCAGTAATATCACTACATACATTCTCCGAAATATTTAACTCAGAATCTTGAATTTGCATAGTATCACTTTTTACAGACCCATCAACATCCAACGAAGAAGACGGTTCGAGTTTAATACATTCAGCGTTAATATTATTTTTAACAATTAATTCAGCGTTAGAACTAATATGTATATCACCATTTATATCACCATTCACAATAACTCGCCCACTATAAAAACAAATATCTGCATTTACATCTCCTTCAATAAATACTGTTTCATTAGAAAAATTCATATCTAATTCTTCTGTTACATCATCAAAAATATAAATTAAATCCAAACTATCGTTGTGATATACATCATTAGTAATCGTATTTATTAATTTAAAACTTAAAATTCGTTCCTTATATTCTTCTGAGCAGATGTTTACTTTTGTTAGAGATGATAACTCTTCATTGTAATCTTTATTGTAAAATTCATTTATTTGTTCGATATTCGATTCATCTATCTCTCGTTTTTTCTTACTGAACTTAGTTACATTAACCACTTCGATATCTGCTCCCACATTCGGATTAGTTATCATACGGTCTATTACTCGTTGTTCTCTTACTGGTCTTTTTAACCTTTTTATGATTTTACCCAACATATATCATAATATGAACCATACCCCTAAAAAGGTTTGTTTTTTGTAATTAAGTCTAATCCAAGTGAATCAATTTCTGGAAAGACAGTAATCTCATACACACTCAACACGCCACTATCTTCATCAGGCACACACCGAAAAAACTTACGAATACAAGAAATAAGTATATCACTCACCCGTGAATGCAATAGTGTATTCTACTCTCCATTCACCAAATTTATTTCTAATCTCTTTGTCTTCAACTAATTCAAAATATTCAAGACGCTCAACCATATAAATTGTATCATCGACAAACCGTTTAAAATCTTTCTCGCCAATTTCATCACTAGTGAGATGAATTGTAATATCACTTGGAGAATCAACAACAGCACTCTCAAATACTTTCATATGGTCTTCTAACCCAGTCATCAGCGTTTGAAATTCGCTCCGTTGCTTATCTGTAAACTCAACACCATACTCATCCCTCAATTGAGATTTAATATACAACATACAACTAGTATACACTTCCTACACTATAAAAATTTTGTTTATAATAATTTTATCATCAATACAATAAATTATATTAGTCAACTTTTTGTATATCTAACGATTTAGAAATTACCAATAAAATAACTTATTATTTATAATTATATATTGATTTAATTGACTACCAAACTTATTTATGGTTTTACATACAAGTATAGTATATGTCACGACCTGACCAATATCCTGAAGTGAAAAATAACTCACGACCACCAACAGATATTCACGATAGACTCGAACACGCAGAAGTGAACACAGTAACAGGTGAAACAGATGAAATATGGAGAACAAATTCAACAAGTAAATATATTCTTTATTTCATTTTGAATCAATTATATTCAACTATGCTTCCGCTAACACCAACTCTTGCTGTGTTTGGATATTTATACACGCACACGACTCTATCAACAATTACAATTGCAAGCCTCACACTAAACGCAGCATTACTCACTATTATTCCGCTTTCACTAGTCTTATATTATTCAGATAAACTCTATCCTATCCGCAAACGCATTAATCGAATTGGATATGATTTCATCACTTATATCGATGAAGATATGGCTAACTAACAATACTTCTTTTATTGAAAAACCATACAAGAAAAGTATGGTTTTCTTGGATTCACACCAAGACTAAACTATGACACGAAACCAAACAAAGACAGTAAGAACGGAGGTAATGTTCTCACAATCAAATTGGACGCCGAAGAGTGTTTACTTCACTTTCGGCAATTACTATAATATTATACCCACACTCTTAAAAGACTACTGACGGTTAGAAAACAATACAACTAATAACAACTAATATACACACACTCATAACCAACGCAATATATTTTTAAATATTTGTTAGATTAGAAATTTTATCATCTAATTCACAATCATCTACATTTGTATAATTTTGTAAAATACATTGTAATACTAGCTCTAAATTCTCTTCATAACAAAGAATTCCGCAAACATTCTTTTCTAACGCTGACTCAATATCTTCACTGTCAGCATCAGGTGAAAGCTTATCATAATACTTATCATAATACTCTGAACCATCATATTCATAACCCTCAAAACCGTTATACGGATTTCTAAACTGAACATAATAATCAAACCCACAATACTCTGATTCCCAAGAATATAATTGTATCTTTCTCTCTGACCGATTCAATCTCGTATAATCATATACCAAATCACACACTCTCCAATCACTCTGCTTTGAATAAGTCTCCGTAGTTATATAGTTGATTTTTCTATCCATCATTATCTCTGTTTCATCAGTATTCGGGTAATCAGAATCAATATACTTAATAAACATATCTTCTACCGTGTTCTTTACTTCATCAAACTCGCCATTATCATATTTTATTACTGTGTATAAATCACCACCACCTGAAACTCCATCAAAATGATATGTAATTTCCCATGTCGGAGTTCGGTCTTCGTCTTCATCTTTAAAATTATATTCTACCAATTTTACTGTCATCCATCTCCCTTTGTGAAAGTTAGATGAATCTTTACTCAGATAAACTTTTTTACAAGGTTTATAACCATTATTATAATCTATACCTCTAGCTCTCAATCCAGATGGTAAATTCTGTAAAAGTTCATCCATTTTCTCGTCTTCATCAATCCATGTTTTTCCTGAACTCAGAGACTGTGTATGACTCTGTGTATTTACATTTTCATCAGCATTAACACTTCCAGCAACACCACCTGCAATACTAGGAGTATGACTCATAATTTTATATACTACTTCGAATCCTATTAATCTAACCCTCCTTATACTAATTCTTTTAACCATACGGTTAAAAAATCAGTTTTTGTATATTTAATAACTAATATAACTTAGAATAAAAATAGAGTCGTTAACTAAGATAATTTGTGTCTTGCTCATATTGTTCAACAGAAACTTATTTTGTGAATAATATCATCCATACTTCTTATTATAACAACATAACTCTAAAAGTCTTTATAAATATTTATTGCAGACAAAAAAGAAAGAAAGAAAAATAATTATTACTTTTCTTGTCGAATTGTTACGAACCCATTATTGCTTGTAATTTCAGGACTTGTAAATCCTTCGTTCAGTTTCAATTGCCTCTCGAACGAGTTATCAACATCATATAAGAACAAAGTATTATCCTCTAACAACTCGTATTCAACATCTTTGTAAGTCTTCGTATCAATAGTCACAACAATTTCATCATCGTATTCTCGAACAGTCGCAATATCGAACTTCTAAATATTTTGAGATTCCATATTATTATACATGAACCACACTATTAAAAATGTTTGGGATGGAGTAACACAATATAAAAAAATTAATCTTTAATAATCTTCTATTTTTCGAACTAACTCTTCAACTCCTAAATCTAATCCTAGCGAATCAACTTCAGGGAAACTAGAAATTTCATATGCACTTAATACACCAGATTCTTCATCAGCAACACATCGAAAAATATTATTACCCTTCATAACTTTTACTTCATCTTCTACATCAACTTCTTCTAATTCAAGTTCTGACGATTCTTCAACCACATCTTTAAATGAATTAAGAACACTCATACATATACAACACATATCAACCTTTATAAAATTACTCATCTTCTCAACCACATTAACAACACTATATAATAGTCACATTTTACAAAACCCAACAATTTAAACCACCAACAATAAAATAATTTAATATATCTTATTCTCTAAACACAAAAGATAATCAATATTATAATAAAAAATATAGTTATTCATATGATTACAAACAACATAATAAACACAGATACTATATACATATACAAATACGACCTATATCGACCTATATTACGATTCACTCACTAACCACAACCAATTCCATACAACACGAGACAAACACGCTCAAAACACTATTTATAGACGATTATTTATGAGTTGTATTATAACAGTATGAAATTCCAATAATAAACCCAACCAACGAATACAAATTTGATAAGAATAACACAGAATTTATAACTATGTTGAGTCTTGTTCGAATACTAATTAGTATATGTAAAAAATAATGCCTGTTATTTAAATATTTGGTTTTTATAATTCACTCGAATAATTTGGTGTGATGAAGATTCGAACATCAGGAAGGTATGAATCTGATAATACATCCTGGTCAACGGAACTTATCTCTGTATATTTGACTAAATGACCATCTAAATCAATATTTATATTGATGTTTGATGTAGTATGTTTATGTTCGACTACCAACCATTCATACCATTCTAAGTCGCTTTGTTCTAACTGTGATTTACACGCTTTAAACTCGTCTTGTTCGTCTGGAAGGTGGAAATTTTTATATTCTTTATAGAGATTTCGATTTACAACTCTGTTATATAATTCTCTGGTAACTTCCGAAGAATCTCTAATGAGTTTTGAATGTAATTCTCTGTCGTTTTTCATATATTTTGAATCACCGTCTAATGATGATTCTTCAACGGCTGTTGATAACATTTTCTCCGCACAAACCACAGTTGGGTGGAAATAAACTGACCGATACATATTCTTCCGTGCGAGAAAGAGATTTTCAATAGATTCAACAGCAATTCTATCAAATACTAATTCACCGTTCTCTAATCGAGCATTTTGAATGATTGTGTCAGAATCAATTGACCCGTGAGAAATTCCTGTATAATGACTATCTCTCTCTAAATAATCAATTCTATCCGCATCAATATCACCAGCGATAATGTTTGGTTCTCGCTCACCTTGAATAAATTCAATAACTGGTTCAACATCTTCATCTCGGATAAGTCCTCGTTTATTAAATTCTCTGATAATTTCAGCAGATTTTCTTTCATGATGAGGCACTCCTTCAGCAACTTCAATATTGTGCGAAAATGCTCCGTGTCCTATATCATGGAGTAATCCAGCAAGTTTTAATTGTCGTTGTAATGTTTCATCTTCGATATTCAACGACTCAATAAACCGTTTCACCGTATCAAATACACCAATAGAATGAGCAAACCTCGAATGGGTCGCTGATGGATATACAGTCTCTACAACACCTAATTGTGAAACATATCGAAGGTTCTGCATTTCAGGAGTATCTAATAATTGTAAATATTCATCTCCAATTGTAATATATTTATCTTTAACAGCATCACGAATTCGTTTCATATATAATATAACACTATTCACTCCTAAAAGTGTTTGGTGCATAATATAATCACTATATACTATATAAATTATTATACAAAAATTCTATCACAAAACAATAAAAATATAATAATTTTTACCCAAGATAATTTGTATCTTGTTCATATCTTTCAATAGCAATAAATCTCCGTTCTATCTTAATTGAAACCGTAGAACATTTCTTAACAAATCGAGCATTACACTCAACACATTCAACAATACCATTTCTGTTATACAAAACTTCTTTTATATAAACCATATTTGAATCACATAATACACACCCATTTTCACATTCAATAGGAACTTGTGTTAACGAAAATACACCATATTGGCGATACATTTTTATCTTGTGAAAAACATTCTTAATAATACCTACCATATCGAATAGTTATAACTATAACCCTAAAAAGTTTACCTTTAACATCATTCTACAAACACTCATACAAGTTAACATTTTATTTTTACTATCAATTTATTATCACACTTAATATAACTTCACACATACCATTAAAACGATTCTATTACAATTAACAACCAATTCCACACAATATACAACTATCGGCTTAGAACCAATCCTCACAGTAACAAAACTTACAAACTCACTCTAACTTACTTAATTGATTCACAGTAGATATGAGAGATAAAACCACTGCTAATAATTGGACTTCAACTGGTGCAGCAAGCAATATCGCAAAATACACCAAACAAAATAATAAAATAACACTCAAAATAATAAGAATTCCAACACAATTAACAGTAAAGATAAAAATCTTGGAATTTTTTATTTTTTGTTTTATTTTTCTCCGTCTTTCCATTTTCTCAGAATATTCTTCATAAGATGTATACTCTAAATTATTATTACCCTCCATATGTAACCATATATACTCCCAATGTTAAAAGTATTATGGTAAAATCAATAATACTATATTTTTACTTTCTGAACACAATCCGTCTAAACACGATATGCCAACTCTCAAACTAAACACTACAAAAATAATTCACTCTAACAATTTCAAATACTAATACAATCCATCACTCCGAATCCAATCCCGATAGGTCGCTCATCCATGTGTTTGAAATGATAGCCTTCCCTCATCCTTTCCCTTCGGTCAGGATTCGTCGGCTACATTTCTGCACACAGGATTCACTCCCCAGAACCCTCACACTATTCTCTATACTTTAGAGAAACCCACACTATTCTATACCAGCTTATAACCCTTGTTCTCCTTACTAGAATTCTTGTGACACCCAGACTGTTCTTCTAACACGCAGAACTCTTTTACTATACTAAATATATTACCTATACAGTATTATACATTAGATTACGCTCTACATGTTTTACAGAATAATAGAGTTCATACGCATAATACAGTATGATACACTTCACTTGCTTACTAGTAAAGTAGAAGGGTTATTTGAGTATACTAGAAGATTGAATGCTTGTAAGAATGTATACTGTTAAAATATAATAGAGCATTCATATACTCGTAATATAGTATCAGAACTAGTCTAATTTCTATACTTAATGTATTAACAGTATATTTTTGTAATACATTAGCTACTTAATTTGCCTAGAACTTATACCTATAAGTTAGTGGAAGTTTGATAGCTGACTATAAACAGGGTATAGTTAGGGTGTAATTATAACCAGTCTTACAGGCAGTAATATTATACCTATAATTTGCCTAGAAGTTAGATGATATTTTGTGGTATACTGAAGAATCTAACGCTCAGTATAGTAAATAATATATGGATTGTTTATTTTTAATGTATGGATAGTATATTATAATATTTATATGGATAAGTTAAATTTGTCTGTGATAGTAATGTATTTGAAGTGTATCTGTAATAGTATATAATTTATTATTTTTATTGTATGGTTGTTAATAGTATTGGTTGTTATTGTTGTATCTTATTTCTGTTTGAAGTGATGAAGTTGTTTTTGTTGAGTGTGAATAATAGTTGGTTTGTATTTTTATACTGGTTGTTATTGTCTCTTTTCTGATTGTAATATATTGTGGGTGTGTTGTTTTTTAGTATGTTTTTTGAGTTCGTCTTTTTTGTAAAATATTGTGGGTTTTGTTATTTTGTTTTGGTTGTTGATTTGAGTGTTGCTAGGGGTATGTATAATGGTAATAAGTCGGTGATGGGAGATTAGTGTAAATTATAGGCATTTTACAGGCATTTTATAACTATAAGTTACAGCCTTTATTATAGCCTGTAAATTACAGCCTGTAAGTTATAGTTGTAATTAAGGCTAAAATTTATAAGGGATGAAGTATATAATATAGAGTATGGTAAGTTTAGATAGTAAAGATTATTCGTTTTTGAAAGAGTTATTAGAGGCAGAGCAGAATCAGTTAACTACTCGTGAGATTCGGCGTCGAACTGAACATCATTCTGGACAGAAACATCATTCTGATGTTGACCCGTTAGATGATGAAAGTGGAATTGTTCCATTAAATAATAGTCAAATTAATTATCGGAATGATTCATGGGGTGATGGTAATAAGAATGTATCTGGAAAAGGGTTTGTTGAAGTTGAGAGATTAGGTGGTGATGATGGAAATGCTCCAAAAACTATTATGATTGTTGAAGAGCGATTAGATGAATTGCGTGATTTGTTATCTCAGTATAACCCAAGTTTAGATAATGATGATTTCTCTTCAGCTCAGGAAGCATTAAATTATGTTTTTGAACGAGTTGAAGAGACAAAGAATCAATCTGATGTGAATGCTAAAAACCTTGAAGAACTTGAGAGTGCAGTTGAAACAATTCGAGATGAAGTAGATGGATTGAAAGCAGAGAATCAAAAGTTGCAAGAAGAAGTTGAGGAAGCAGAAGAACTATTAGAATTGTTTGAAAAGCGTCATCGACCATTAGTTATTGCGATGGCAGAAGAACTTGAAGATAAGATGGGATTCAAACCATCAGAACATATTGAAAAGTAAAAAATTATTTTTTAATTTTTATAATTTATCTTTCCAATCTTCTGTATTGTTGTCTTTGTTTTCTTTATTTTCTTCGTTTTCTTCATCTGTTTTGTAATCATCTGTCCAATCTGATTTATCTTCTGTTGGTTTTTGTGGTTTATCTTTTGTATTTTCTGTATTGGTTTCAGTAGTGCTTGTATCTTCTTCATTATTTCCCCCAATAGTTGGTTTTGATACTTTTTCTACATCAGTATCTGTTTTTGTTTTACTCTCTGATTCTTCTTCAAAGTAGTATTTTTCTCCGTCTTCGTAAATGTATACTTCACCTTTTTCTCCTGTGGCGTCATCATATTCAATAACAAGGTTTGTGAAATCATTGCGTGTTGGATATCCTGTCATATTGAATAAGTATTCTGGGATGAATGGTTGTTTGATTTTTCTCCAATCTGATTTGAGTTTGTTTTGAGTATCGTATTTTCCGATGACTTCATTTTCTTCGCTATCATATACAATATATTGGTCATTTTTCTTGTAAACATATGCAGGGAAGTCTTCTTTTTCCCAGTTGTCGTTGGCGAGAGCGTCAAGGGTTAAGTGTGCGTGTTCTCGCTTTTCACTATCTTTCATTACATATCGTGTTTCTCCATTAATTTCTCTTGCAACCCAGTATGTTCGTGCGGTTGTTGTTTCTGCTGGTCGGACTGGGTAAATTTGTCCTTTTGCTGTTTTCTTGGATAGTTCTGTGCTTGCGTTGAATAGTAATTTCTCACCTGAATCATAGACTTTACTGTATCCGTTTGTTTCTAACATCCGTTGTTCGTTTGATTGTGCGTCAGAGAAGTTTCGGAAGATGAAGACGCACTTGTATCCTTGTTCTTTTATTTTTGCAAGGTTTTTGACGGTTTGTCCTGGTTTTGAAGTGCTTGTTGTTGATTCAGCTTCCATATAGCTAATCTCTTGTTCTACATTATTGAATAGTTTTTCAGCTGCTGGTGGAATATCATCGACAAACTTGTATCCAAGTCCGTCAGATTTCTCATCTCCTTCTTGTTGTGGCACAGTTACTGCAATTCCGTGTTTTGCTAGTTCTTCTCTTGCTCGCATAAGCATATCTCGATGACCGCTTTTACCTCCGCTTCCACTACTTCCTGAATCTTGTTTGTGTGCGAGTTTTTCTCCTTCAGAAGATAAGCCAATATATAATGCGTCTTCTGTTTTGAGTGTATCGAATAATACTTGATTATTCTCTCTAAATTGGTCAAACTCTGCGTATCCATAATCATAACCCCACTCTTTCATAATATCAATAATAATATCTTTATCTACATATTCGGTTTTTGGTTGGTCATCGTAGACTGGAAGGTCAGAGTTGATGTTTTGATGATAATAGTATCGTTGTGCGATATCTGTTGCTCGGCAGAACCGCCATCGGTGTTCTTCTGTTTCTGTATCTTTATCTTCTGTTGATTCTTCTTCTCCTCGTTTTCCGCCAACAATTGAGAGGAAATCAGCATTTCGTTTTGGAACTGCTTTTGAACCAGTGGCTTCCATAATATTGTTTCGAATTTTTCTAGCTTCATCTGCTGTTCGGAGTGGTGGGAAACGACCGAAATTATTTGTTTTTATAATTTCTCCATCATCTCCGACTTGATTAAATGATGTATAATCTGCTAGATTGCCAATATCACCTTGTTTAACTTTAAATTGACTAGCTGAATTATTAAAGTAGTTACGCATTGCTCTGGTTTGGTTGTTTGTTTTTAATGGAATTTTTGTTGTAACATTATTAACAAATTCTTCCCATGGGGCGTCATCAATTTGATTTGGGTCTTGACTAGCTGCGATAAGTCCCATCTCGAACTGACGGGCTTGTTGGAGAATATCACCAAGTTGTGAACTTTCATAATTATCTTCAGTCACAATATGTTGGAACTCGTCAATAAATACTGGCACAAGGTCTCGTTCAGATTGTGTTGTTCGCTCTTCTCGTCGTTGTGCTTCGAACCAAAGTTCTCGAATGAATAAAATACCATAGAAAGCAATCTTCTCTTTTGAACTATTAAATAGTGACATATCGAATATCAGATTCCTATCACCACTAACATAATCTTCAAAATCAATATCTGATTTTTGTTTGAAGAACATTTGTCGGAATGCTTCTGATAGTTCAAGGCTAGAGAATCTGTTTGCGACTGGAGCTAAGTCATCTTCATCATAATTTTCAATCTTTTCAAGATATGAGACAGGTAATTCTCCCATTTCATTATTTATGTCGTTAAGAAATTCTTGAAATCTATCAGCATTTGTAACGATGTTAATGAAATCGGCTAGTGTATAATTTTTATCTGACATCATCATTACATAGCTAAGATTTTCAATAATTGGACCAATTCTCGCCCCACTTCCATATTGGCTTGTCATAATCGCTTTAAAAGTATCAACCCGTGATTCTAATAATTGCATTACTTGTTGATATTGTTTATCATCTTCTACATTATCATTTTCTTCATAAATATTTCGAATTCTTTCAAGTGGAACAGGGAAATTGAATAAATTATATCCAATTGTTGTTGAAATATTTGTGTCTCCTGGTCGAACAATATCGGTTTTTTCTAATTCTTCTTCAGGGAGTGATTGTATTACTTTAATAACATCATCTTTTTTTGGTGTTAATAATGTAAAATTATTTCCATATAAATAAAATTGTATAAGCATATTAATTATCATTGTTGACTTACCTGCTCCAGTTTGTCCACTTATATAGGTGTGTGTATTAAATCCACTTCGAGGATATCCGAGTGGAATAACATCTGATGCACCGAGTGTTCCATATCCAACATAAATATCTGGGTTTTTTGCTTGTTTTTCAGTATAAATAAGTTGTCGTGCCCATTCACCCATATATACTTCTCCGTCAGATTCACCATCTACTTCACCATATACATTCATCTCTTTTCCTCGAATATTTACTGTTTTAGAGTTAGTTGGGTAAAAATCAGGAATGATTTTATCTTCAATAGATAATACATTAGAATTCACATTATCCTGATTATCTTCTTCATTTTCATCATCTGTTGATAAGAATGAAGCAATTTGTTCGAATAGACTTGCCATAATAGTAATATATATTTAAAGGTTTAAAAAACTTAGGGTGATAAAATATTGTTTTAAGCGTAGTTAATGCTAGGGTGTTGAGCGTTTTGAATGAAGTGCATTAACCCTGCGAGTTCTGATGGCGTGAGAATCATTGGTTTTCTTCGGTGTTTTTTCATATAATATCGTTTATGTCTATCAGTAAATCGACCATTAAAGTCAACACCATTTTCCCGAGCAATTATATTAGCACTTTCATTTAATATACTATATTGTTTTGATTGTGTTACTCCATGTAGTCCTTGATTTGTTGCTGCTTGTTTATTTGTTGAAGAATCATAGTTTTTTGTCCATAATCTTTCGATAGTAGTTTTTACTTCTTTTGAATACTCTTCAATATTTTGTTTGTTTTTACCAATACATAGTAATCGAATATTACAAATATATCCTTGTTGACTCATTTTATGTGTAATAGCTTTTTCTAACTCTGGGTCATCAACCATTGTATCTACATATTCTTTATCATCAAGACCATCTATCCAATTAAATGGGATAAGTCCTAAATCTTTTGCTCCACCAAAACCATCTTTAAATAACGATTTGAAATTTTCTTTTCTATTTCTACTTTCTGTCATTCCAAGAATACCGTTTTTAAAACCAGTAAAGATTCGTTTGGTTGCCGTCCCCATTTCTTTTGACATACCAGGTAAAATATATGGTAATGGATATCTTTCTGACCATCTATTTTCATGAATTGGTTGTGCAACAATTTGGAACATAAATCGTAAATCGTGGTCTCTCCCGTGCATTTCACTAATTATTTGGTCGAGTGGGTCTCTACCTGATATATTATTATATGATAGAATTGGATGCCAATAATCTTCTCGTAATTGAAAATCAATCACATTTACATATTCACCATCTTCAACTTCAATAAATTCATTATCAGAATATGGGTCAATTTCTCCTGCTTCTTCATGTTCAGCATTAAATCGACTAAGTGTTTGTTCATATTTGTATGCATCTGTTACAAAATTAAAATTTGTTTCATTATCTTCATATACAAGTTCAAATCCAACCATTTGACCACTTTGATGTTGTCGTTGAAGAAATTGTTCCATATTCTTCATAGTATTTCGTGCATCACGGTCTGGTTTAATAGATGAGATAGCAACTCGGTCTTCTAAATCTTTTAATGGAAGAAAAATTTTTGGGATATCTTTTGTATCAAGCTGATAAACATTCATACTTATAATAATAATATTCAAACCTTAAAAACTTTCGGGAAATAAAAATTTTAAAAAATTGTAATAATAATCCAAAATACAAAACAAGCAAATACATAATCTCCAAAGAATATTTGTAATTCAGCAAGGAATTTTAATGGTGATTTAATTACTAAATAACTAATTCCAATATCTTCTCCAGAATATCCTTCAATATTTTTAATATCACCAATACTAGGCGTTGCTTTCGCAAGAATTGAAATACTAACTATACTAATAAAAATTTGACTTAGCTCCGTTGGAATCGTTGTAATTGAAAATGATACTAATATAAGAATACCGATAAGAGTATTAACAAATAATGGAGCAATATTAACTAATACTTCTTGTTTGAATGAATTTGGTGTTTGATATGAAAAATAACCAAATACAATTCCGTTTTTTGTTTTTTCATTCTGAAATAATGACCATGAATAAATTTCTAACCCAAGTAATTTACAAGAGATGTAATGAGCAAATTCATGGATAATAATACCAATAATTGAAAAATATTCTTTTACAATAACAGCAGTAATAAATACAGTATGAAAGTGGTGTTTTGATGTATCTATTTGACTATCATTTGTTGATTCTTGCCCTAAATAAATTTTTGATGACATAGTTACCATTTAAATTCAATCCCTGACTCTGATTCTTTTTCCCTGTGTATTTCTCCTGTTTCTAATCCAAGTTCTGATTTGATTTCATCTGCTTTATGTTTTAACTCTTTCGCCACTAATTTGAAAATTACAAATCTATATATGATATACGCTATTACTGTTAGTAATGGTGCTGAAACAAATAATATTTCAAACCCAATATATAGTGAATTTGTTAATAAGAACGCAAAGAATGAATAAACAACACTCAGATTAACAAGAAAAATCCATAGAACAGGATAATAATAATCACCATATAGGTTTTCTTCATTCGCAAACACTTCTCGAACATAATCTGCTTTAATAGCTGGTTTTGCTTTATTATCTTGAATATATACTTCACCATGTTTTTCTGCGATAGCTCCTGCATATGAAAGAACAGACCGAGGAAGTAATGTTGATTTATCAGAACGAACTAACTTAACAAACACTCGTGGTAAACTAACCACTAATAAAAGACTACAAATTAATGAGATACTTAATACTAAAATGATTGTATCTTCTGCTAATGGAAGTGTAATATCATTTGTAAATGCAAGCCCACCAACAATCCAAGTTGCTGTTGTTATTGCTAATAATATTGGATGAAAAATATATGGAATTGTAATTGGACCGATAACAAACCCTGTTTTATAATCAGGAAGGAAATAACTTGGTGGTTGATAATACTCTAATAAAGTATATAATCCAACAATCGGAATCAATCCAATAAAGAACAAGAAAGTATATTCATATACAATCGTATAGAGAACTTGTCCTACAATAGCTCCAAATAAACCATATGATGCTGTTATACTACCAGAAAACAAACCATACCCAATAATACTAATGTTAAGAAATACTAATAAATACAAAAAAGTAGATACATTCCGCTTTACAAATAATGATGGGGTGTTATTTGCAACAAAAGCTTCAAAATTTTGACTACTTGTTTTTACTTGTTGGGCGACTTCTTTTTTTGCTTCAGATGATATTGATGGTGAAAATGATGTTGAATCTGTTGCGTCTTCTTTTTCTGATTCTGTATAACAGTCAAGACAAACTAGAGTTATATTCTCAAGAGTTAACCCATCTTCTTTTGTTGGAAATTTATCAATATTTCTCTCAAATTGTAACACTCCTTCTTTTTCATCAATGCGAGAACCACATACATCACATTGACAATCATAGTGTTTTAATACTTTATCAGTTACTTGTTGAAGTGTATTAATATTAATATTATTTAAATCAATATTTGTTTTATTTAAAGTATTATTAATTACTGTTTTTTGAATGGCAGCAATTTCTTCTTTAGTATAATCATCATAACTCTTAGACATATTTCAATATATATTATTCAAACCTTAAAAACTTTCGGGACAACTAAACAAACACCAAGACATAATAGTAATAAAGTTGTATATATAATATATTTGTATGACAGATACTGAAAAATTAGAAGTTGGTAATCACGGATGGAATTCACACTATTTGTATTAACTAAATACAACCTATATAACTTGTATTTTATTGGTCAAACTCTGGATGTGTTGAATTTACATAATCAACACTTACAATACAAGTATCAGGGAGTTGTTCATATAATGTTGTTGTATCAATCTTTTCAAGAGAGTGCGGTGAAACATCTCCAATAAATTCAATAAATTTCTCTTTTAATTTACTTGAAAACACAAGGTTAAATTTATGTTGTTCAATACATTCAACATCGTCAGATGAAACAAATGATTCTTCACCACAGAAGAATGATTCTAACTCACTGGCTAACCATAATTTATACTCTTCTGTAATTGTTTCTAACTCTGTTGTTGTTACACCATAAGTTAGTGTTAATTGATTTGATAACTCAAAATATAATCTAACATCAACTGACTGGTAAGTTTGATGAACTGTATATATTCCAACTTGTGAATCTATAATATAATTATTTGCATCATCTACATAAATATTCACAACACCATCTTGCTCACCAACTGATTCTTTCTCATATTCATATAAAACAGCTTTTTTTGTTACCTTATCTGGTAATTCTTTCACTTCTGTATTTTTTGAAAGTTCAACCATATCAGTATATACTACACAAAAGGTTAAAGGTTTTTGGGAAATAAATATATTGATACTATTTTAATAAAATATTATATTAAATCATACAGTGGATTCATTCCATCACAAACTAAATTTGGAAATTGATAAATTTTAATAACTTCACCAACCATATCATCTTTTTGAAGTAATATAGGGTCAACTTTTGGATTATTATCACCTTTTGTTATATATATTGTTTCATTCTCTAATTGTTGTGCTTCTGAATAATTCGTATATGTTCCGTTATATAACACACTTTTTGATTCAATTCCAAAGAAATTTTGATTTTGTTTTATAAAATAATTATTCTTAGTAACTGTAAATTTTGAATACTTTATATCAAACTCTGTATCTTTATCATATATTCGATGTTGCACATAATTCGGAGAGGTAACACCAAATCGTTTCATAGTATGCTTATATATTACAATATCACTCTCTTGATAACTATTAACATTTTTATCCACGACGCTTACTCCACAATCTGTTGTTGGATACATACTTGACCCTCCAGATGGAATAAAATAATATGGAGACACAATATTAATAACAACTACAAAAAGTATTACACACAATAATATAGAACTACTTATTTTCAAGTAATATTTATAATTATTCTTGAAAAACATTCTTACTAAAACAATATATTTAAATCCCTAAAGTGTTTATGGTGTTGTTAAAAAATAATTTTTTATTACCTTAATTTAAAGCCAGTTTAATAAATTCTAGTATAGCATCAGGGTTATTTATTCCTATAATCAATACAACTGATGCAATTAATAAAATCATACTTATAATCAATAATTTAATCATAATTTCTGTGAGCCACATAATATAATTAGTTATTCATTTCTAACTTTTAAATAATTTATGGTTGTTTGAAGAAAAATGTATTTACTAATGTAGTATAAAAATAATTATTCAATTTCTATATATTCTGGAATGATATACAATAATAAATCAACAACACATACAACTGACAATACAAATCGACTTATAATATAGTATAATCCAAATATAATTATAACTGATAAGATAGTTTGTAAAAGAACTATTCCATACTCAATACTCATACTATACGAGAATACATCAAACAAATTAATATTTAATTGAATTATTGTCGTTAAAATAAGATATCCTATTCCATACAAGAGCGTTAGAATACCATATTTCATCGCAAACAAAAGAATATTTTTTGCGTTTTCAATCTCACGCTCTAATACTTTTCCTCGATTCAAAGATTTTCCACCTTGATTCTTTAATTCAGTAATTCGGTTCTCATCAAATGAAGTAAACAATAGTGTGAAAACATTAATGATAAAAATAAAACTTGCTCCGACGCTCAACACAATTGTTTCAACAAATCCAAAAGTTGGCACAAACAATACTGAAAGTAACCCACAAATTACGAGTAATAATTTTGAATCAATTAATTGAAGAAATTGTTGTGTTCTATCTTCAACCGTATTATTCTCAATTACATCTGTTGCGTGTAACATATTTTATATTTTATAATTCTAACCTTAAATCATTTGGGTATATTCAAAACTTTTATATACCCGTGTGTATAACAAGTAATTATTATGAGTCGAACTAGTTTTGAACATATTGATGTGCCCTATCCCGAACAAGTATCTCATAAACGAGTAATTGAAGAAGTCGTGACAATTACCCGAGATGGAGTGACAGTCCGTAAACAATATGAAGACAACCACGAAGAATTCAAAGACTATAACCACAACCATTACCCATATTGTGAAACAGAAGAAGATGTAATCGAACACTTTGAAACAAAAGATAATTTTAAAAAAGTATAACTATAAAAATAGTAATATATTATACTTACTCGTTTAATTTTTGTGTGATTTCATCCACTCGTTTTATTGCATTTTCCTTTTTCTGTTCCCATTTCTCTTGCATCTGTTTTGTGTCAGCCTCTTGCTGTAATCTATTATATTCTTCAATTGAAATCTGTAACTGTTCTTTTTCTTTACTCAATTCTTGTTTACTTCGGTTTTTAATAACCATACATATAACATGTATTAGTAACCCTAAAGTAGCTGGGTGTATTCAAAACACTATTTTTCTTAATCAAAACTTTAATAACCCCTCCGTTCTTACTTACAAGTATGACAGAAGAAAATGTTTTGTATGTCAGTCGTAATGATATTATTAAAGCAGGATATGAACAGTATAGGGATGGAGAAGGTATCTCTCATGCTATGAAGATTGTTGATGGTAGGTTAGAATATGAAGAAGGAACAAGTTATTACACAGACGAGTCTATTAGTGCAAATGACTTGTGTAAAGTGTTAGAATTCCAACGCCCACACCCTGACGAAATCCTCGGTGAAGAACAACCCCGAGATGCTCTACAACGCATCGAAGTAAAAACAGAAGTTGAAATCGGTGATACAACTTACGAACTCCGCCAACAATAAACTATACTTTGTATTGTTAAAATAGTATATAAATACTAACTAAAAAACCATTTTTACTATATCATCCGTTCTTATATTCAGTTGAATTGAATGTAATTGTTACATTTTCATACTTATATGTTTGTGTATTCTGTGATTCATGGAATTTAATAGCACTTCCAATATGTTCATTACTTACAGATAAAACTTCTCGACTATATTCTGGACCAACACTATAATTCCCATCTCCGTTTTTATCAACCCATACATTATAATTTAGTGATTCGCTTTTTGTAATATTAGTAACAGTAACTGACTCATTATTAGTAGTAAGTGTTGTTCTATTACTATTTTCCGAATTAACAATCACACCATCAATAGTATTACTCATATTAGAGGCAGTAATAGTAACATTATAATTCATATCATTCCCAGTTATAGTATGTTCAGCAACTTTTACATATGCAGGAGATTCTGTATCTTTATAAGTCTTATTATCGCTTTTTGCATATATTTCAACAGTTTTCTCTTCAGCTAACGACACTAAAGAGATAGATTCACTAATACTAATACCACCTTTCTTTCGGTCTTCTGTTTCAAATACACCAACCCATTCTCTTTCAACTGTTCCATTCTCATATTCAACTTGTATAAATTGTGTATTATTTACAACTACACGCAAATCTTCATAGCTATATTTTGAATCTTCACTCAATGTAACATCTACCGTATATCCTTCATCAGTTTCAACTTGTTCAAATGACTCAAAATTAGGATGGTCCTCAGGTTCAGGTGTTGGTGTCGGTGTCGATTCCGTAGGATTATCTTCATCTTCTTCAGATACTGAACTGTCCTGAAACTGCATCAGTCCAAAACCAACACCACTAACTAACACAATACCAATAAGAACAATCGTAATAATCTTATTTTCTGACAAATTCATATTAATATAATTTAATTTTAATACATATAAATCTTTGGCTCAATATAGTAAATATAACATAGAACACAAAAACTTATGGTCATCAAAAACAATATTACTTGTCATAAAAGCTGAATATACTATACTCACTATTATAAAACTATTGCTTAGTAAAAATAAATATTGTGATACTTGTGTAAGTATAGTATTAATCACTTCGTTCTAAAATCAATTTTTCCACAGGAGATTTTGTATCTGTTTCATAAACTTCAACACTACAATCATCATTATTACAACGATATTGTGTTTTATCTTCACCAACTTCTTCATAATACTCTTCATACGCTTTTTCACACGCACTATTACATTCAGGACAATTCTCTGGATAAATCATATATAAAAATAATAAACTCCTACTATTATAAAAGTTTCGAATAACAAAAAGATAACTACAAGTAATTATTTAATGTGTTTTTTCCCAAAGGTTTTGAATATCTTCTCGGGTATCAAATCCTTTTTCGGTAGAATATTTAAATTTACCCATATTGTGTGGAGCAACATGGTCGTTCAAGACAAGTTCAGCAAGTTTTGTAATATATTTTGTGTCTTCTTTTGACAAGTCGTGGAAATACCGACGCTCAATACTAAATTTACCATTTGCCATTGCATCTTTCTTCCAACTCCCATCTTCAAACACAACAATTTCATCAAATCCTTCTTTATATAACTGTTCTTGTAACCGAGTCTTATTATCAATTTTCTGACTCATATAAGAATATAATGACACTATCACTATAAGTCTTTTGAATTAGAAAAAAGATAACTACAAGTAATTATTTACTTCAACTTTTCTAGCGGTTTATCTGTGCGTCCGATTTCAGGCATTACTTCTGGCTCTTCATCCAACCACTCTTCAATCTGAATCTTGTATTGACCATTATGCTCATAATAAGCAATAATCTCACCAACATACTCAATCATATCATCTTGATTCACAAATCGAACCGTATCACCAATTTCAAATTCTGTCATACTTAATAGTATACCACGCACGCATTAAAAAAAGTTACGACTAACCAACTAAAGAACAATAACAAGAAAAAATAGTATCTACATTCGTTCTGCAACTCGCTTTGCTAATTCTATCTTAGCGTTCGCACGATGCCACTCTTCAGTATATTCAAAATTACTTGCGTCAACCATCTCATCTTCATCCAACTCTTCAGTAAGATACTTTGCATTATCATTCACAAGCACACTCCCAACATTCGAACTATCAATAGCTCCCCACGCAGCATCCTCATCATCCGAAACAGAATGCTCTCGCTTAATATCATGTGCCTTACTTGTTAACTTCTTCATCTTTCGTTCATCAAGAATCTCACTCATACTTATATCAAACAAGACACACTATTAAAAACCTTTTGATTATCAACTATTTTAATCATAGAAAGTTCAATTATAACAACATTCTTCATTTCTTGAACTGAAACATCATCTGGATTTCAATCCTAGAAAGTTCAATTATAACACTTCTCCGTATCAAAATACTATATACATCCAACTATTTAAAAGTAATGGATAAAAACAAATATTATTTTTGGATAAGTTTTTTATACCACTTACCTCCTAAAAGAACATATATGTCAGAATACCAATCAGAGGCAGAAATCGAAGCAGAATTATACGAACATTTTAAACATTATATTCAGGATAACGATACTCCATTCGAAGAACCCACACTCCAACAAACAACAAACAGCGGAAAACGAAGTGATATTTATATTAAAAGTCTTACAAAAGAAAGCGTTGTTATCGAAGTAAAATCTGATGATGATGACAAATACTTGCTTGACGAAGAAAACATCAAACAAGCACGCAACTACGCAGAAGAATACGGACACTCTACATTTATCCTCACAAACTCAAAAGACTTATTCTTATTTGATTACGATGACGAATATGATATTTCAGAAATCGATAATTATTATCTAAACCTCCGAAAATACAACTTCAAAGAAATTCCAAGCAAAGTCCTTGCAGCAGTCGAAGAACTCTATGAAAACGGTAAACTCCCAGAACAAAAAGAAAAAGAGCAAATTATTGGCATTCTCCGAACATTTCATTCTCACACTTACCCAACATACAAAAAACTCATCGAACAAGAATACGCAAAGAACAGAGAATTTAAAAACAAATTTGATACTTGGGTTGAAAAAAATGACTATACTGGACTAGACAAAGATGAACAAATCGATGTGTTAGCAAAACAACACACTTACGCACTCACAAATCGACTATTATTCTATAAAGTTCTTCGAGACAATAATATTGGTGAAGAACACGGCGTTATTCTTGATGAAATTGATATTCAAGGCGAATCACGAGGGTTACAAAATAAAGTCGAAGCACAGTTTAACAAAGTAACAGAAAACATCAACTACGAACCAATTTTTAATATAGAAGACGATATTTTTGAACTAATTCCACACAGTAAACGAACCGACAAAGATTTCAAACAATTATTAAAGAACTTCCGACAATTCAATCTTACTGATGTAGAAGAAGACCTTATTGGAGAACTATATGAAGAACTAATCCCTTCATCAGAACGCAAAAAACTCGGACAATTCTACACACCAGCTCCAATCGCAGAAACAATTACTAAATGGACACTCAGCACACACTCAGTTGACGATAACAAAATGCCACGAGTATTAGACCCAGCGTGTGGAAGTGGGACATTCCCAGTAGAAGTATATAAAGAACTAGAAAATAAATACGACTCTCCACACCAAGATATTATTGATAATATTAGTGTCTGTGATATTAATCGATTCCCATTACACTTAACAGGTATCAACCTCACAAGCCAAAATATTACAGAATCAACAAACCATATTGATTCTACTCACGGGTCGTTCTTTGACTATCCAGAACCAGAAGAAAAAGGTAAATTTGATGCAGTCGTTGGCAACCCACCATATATAAATAGTAAACGAATCCCTAACAAAGACGCATTTAGAGAACACTTGAAACAATATAATCCTGATGGAAATAAAGTCCCAGAATATCATAGTGGAACAAAAGAGATTAGTAAACGAAGTGACGCATTTGTGTATTTTGTTACAAACGCTATGCGTTACCTCAAAGATGGTGGAAGACTAGGCTTTATTATTCCTTCTGTTTGGATGGATACAAAATATGGTGTAGATTTCCGTCAGTTCTTATTTGATAATACAAAAATAAAAAGCGTAATTTCATTTTCTAGTAGAGTGTTTGAAGATGCAGATGTTAATTCGTGTATATTGTTATTAGAAAAATGTTCAGTTGATTCAGAAAGAAATAATAATACTGTTGATTTTATTAATGTGAATAAATCAATCCACCCTGATGATTTAGTATCTGCTATTGAATTTCAAACAGATATTAATGGTTCATATAACTATGAATCGCTTGATTCTTATAATGTATATACAACAAAACAAAACAAATTAAAAAAGAAGTTTAAATGGTCTCAGCTATTGAATACACCAGAAAATCTTATTAATTTGTTTGAATCTGAAAATGTTAGTCGCCTGGGTGAATTTGCTGATGTTAGTAGTGGTATTAAAACTGGTGGATTGACATTTTTCTGTCCATCTGAAGAAGAAATTAATAGTTTTGGTATTGAAGATAAATTCCTTGAAGTCTGTGCAAGTAAAGGGAAACATATAACTAAAAATACGACAGCGAAACAAGAATTAGATGAATATATTATTAATATTCAATGGTTTGTAGAGAAATACGATATTGGTTCAATTACAGAATTAAAAGATAAACTTGAAGAATTAAGTTATACAGGTATTTTAAGATATATTGAATATGGTGAAGAACAAGAGTATCATACAAATAATACTATGAAACGAAGAGATATTTGGTGTGAATTAGACGGTATCACAAAACCAGATATTATACATAGAAAGATGATGGGTGGTTCTATTCAACAGACATTAAATAATGATAATATTGTAGTTACAAACAACTATTATTGTATTAATATTGATGAATATAATGATAAGATGATTTATTCAATATTAAATTCTTATTCTTATAATATTATTATTGAATTGTATAGTCAAAAATCAACAGGGTCATCAATTGAATTACAAGCCCGAACCGTCCGAAATATTCCTTTCCTTAATTTAGATGCGTTGTCTGAAGAGCAGGAAGAACGGTTGGAGGAGTCGTATGAGAACATTCTTAACGATGAGTATCAAGGGATTGCTGATGAAGTAGTGTTAGAGTTGTTAGGTATGGAAGATGAATTATCTGTTGATGAGTTAGAGAGTATTCAAAAAGCGTTAGTGAAAGCCCGAGTCGAAGGTGTTGAACCAGAAGTCCTCCTCGATAAAGGCACGAATGAAGAAGCAGGAGCATTCGATGAATTTGTTTAGTGAAATATAATTTTTAAATCAAAACTTATAAACCAATAGATAACAAAGATAAAAATTATGGATTTAAAAGAATATGATTCTTTACGACCATATAAAGGTATAGATATTATATATGAAGAGAATAATAATATATCTAATATAGACACTATTAATGATTTTGATATATTTCTTCAATGTTCTAAAGAATATTTTGACCAGTATGTAAATTCAGATGTTGTGTATACTGAAGATATGTTAGATATAAAACCAACATTTGATGGAAAAATTTCAGAAATAAAAAGTTATAAAGAATTATTAGAACATTTACCAGAACCAGAATATATTATATCCATTCATTTTGAAATAGATAAAGATAATAATGATTTTATGTGTGTAAAAGTTAAAAAATAATATAAATATATAGATTTGAAAGATGGAGATGATTAATAGTTTTTGTGTATCGTAACTCTTTTAACCATTCTTTTCGTATAGTAGTGTATGTCGAAAGATATTGACTTACAGGAAGAGAATCGGATTGCGAATATTGATTTGAATGGAGATTTTGATGCGTTACAGTTGTATATTGATTATTTAGTGTATAATCATATTGATGGTGAGCGTGTGTATGAGATTACTGATTGGGAAGTAACAGATATTGATGGTATTGAAGATAGTAAGTATGTTGATACTGTAATGATTGGTTGGGTAGAAGACCAATTGAATGGAGCAGGCGATTATATTCTCATTACAGCATCCTCAAAATCCACTATTCATATTGAAGATTCTGAAGGTGTTGTGTTTACTGTGGAATTAGAATTAAATCGAGTTAATTAATCATTTCTTTTCAAAAGTTTTTTAGGAGTGTAAATAGTAGTGTATAGTATGTCAGATACTAGTGATTCTGGTGAGAGTTTAGTGAGTGCGTTTGAGTATGTTGAATCGTTAGCTGGATTGAGTCGTGATACGATTTCGGATGATGAGGTTGTGTATAGTGATGGTGATGAGCGTGTAGTGTTAAAAGATTGGGATGGATATGATTATTGTTTGGTTGAATATCATATTGATGGCGAGCGTGTTGAAGACCTTCCGTTCGATACGGTTTCAGATATGAAAAGCGAAGCAGAAGAATTTGTAAGCGTAATGCAAGAAAAATATTAATAATAAACGAATTTTATTTTATATCGTAGCTTATTTATAATATATTTTAAATACTAAAAATATGCATCTGATAAACTTTGTTGAAGATGGAATAGTTTATGAAGCAAGAGTATATGATGGAAAAGTCAACTGTGAAGTTTGTGGTGAAAAAAGACCATCATTATTTTCCGTTGAACCGAAAAATTATAATAAGAATAAAATAATTTTTTGTGGAAACTGTTGCTATAAGATAGAAAATGAAGTAAAAACAGAAAGTAGTAATATTTATACACCAGATTTTACAAACACTCCTTTTGAATTAGTAAAGATGGAAAGTGGAGGTCAAGAATTTTATAAAGAAAATGAAGAAATAAAAATAGTATAATTATTTATTTTAAGCGGAGAGTTTCATCCAATCTTCTTCTGTATCTACTTCAACATCGATTTTGTTTGCGAGTTCGAGAATCTTATTTTCGATTTCTTGTGCGTTATTATTATGGTTGTAGTGGAGTGTGATGTTTGTCAAGTGTTTGTTATGTTGATTTGTGTATGATACATATCGAATATCATTTGGATGTGAACCACAAGAATTGCCACGAGCGAATACTTCTTCGATAAAGTCTTTTCGTAAGAGTTCTTGAAAGATAGCGTGGAGTTTTACATCGAGTGAGTGTGGTTTATAAATATTACATGCTTTAGGGTCTTTGTATGCTTGTCCAACGGAACGGGAAGAAGGTTCTGTATATTCGTTTCCATCTACGGTAATACTATTTCTTACCATACTATCGTATACGGGTTAGAAGGTTATTAAAGCTGCTATTCACAAAATATATTCACCCCAAACTTATTTAGGGGTTGATATAAGTATTGTAAAGTAAGATGATTGAACTATCAACAGTTCTACTAGTTAAATTGTTTTTACTTGGATTTTATATACTTTCGGGGGTGATTATTATTCCACTTATGGGAAATATACATCCAATGAATTTAGAATCTCCTATTGTTCAGATTCTTATGATTATATATTTACCACTTACAATTAGTGGTATCATTCTCGGTTTTTCGTATAAGAGTGTAGAGAGTCAACTCTTTAGAACTGAAATGAAAGATTATTTCGTTCATATGATTAAGAGTATGTTTCGTATGAATGATAAAAATATGAGTTTATTTGAGTATTTTGTTATGCTTCCGTCTTTGATTAATATGATTAATAATGCGGAGAATCCAATTCCATTAGAACCAAAAGTTGAAGAAACAGAAGATGAAGAAGTTACTGAGTTAGATTAGTTGTTTGTCAATCTTTGGATTGTGTTTCGAACTTTATGATAATCTTTGATGTTTTCGATTACAAGTTCTTCGTTTGTTCCGTTCGTGTGGATAGTAATATCGCCTTTTGTATGGTATAGTGGTGTTTGCACGCTAACAACATCTTGTATATTTATTTCGGTGATTTGATTATTACTTTTATCAGTTTTAATGATTCTGTTTGTAGTGATATAATAAGTTTGTTTGTCGTTTGTTATTAAACTATATCCGAGACCGAGTAAACTTAAAAATATTAGAAATGCTCCGAGTGGTAGAATAAATATTGAGCTAATAAATCCAGTCAGTCCGAGGAGTAATGATAATAAAATATCAAGTATATCTGCGTCTTCGCTAATTGTTTTTGACCATACTTTATCTTCATTTTCGTGAAGTGTAAATAAATTTTCAAAATTTGTCATACTCTTTTGTATTGTGTTTAACTGTATAAATCTTTCCCTGAGTGTGTTGTGTTTGTTCTTGAAGAGCAAAGGTTTTATAGGGGTATAAGTTGTATTGTGTTGTATGTCACGGAATTGTGATTTGTGTGAAGAATCGCCTGCAAAACATAGTGTTGATATTACTTTTAGTGTGCCTGTTGCAGAGTTGAATGCTGATGGGTCGAGAGGAAAAATGTTGAAGCATCTTCACGGAGATGTGAATGAAGATATTGAAGAAGTTTGTGATGATTGTAAAGCAGCTCTTGAAGATGATGATTTCGTAAACCTCTAATAATAGTAGAGGAATTAAAAAATTATTTTTATTATTCTTTTTTAGACTGCTTCGTCAGTAATTACTTCGAGTCGTTGAGCGATATCTACTGCTGCGTCTTTATTTTCTTCTTTTGGATAGATAAATACAATTTGACCAAGCAAGAATGGAAGTTCGAAGTCTGCTTCACTTTCTGGTCGTGGTTCGAGTTCTGTGAGCATAATTACACCGTCTTCATCTCGACCCCAAGAAACCATTCCTGTATCTTCGTGTTCTCCGACAACTTCGAAACCTGTTTGTTCGATGAAGCCTGCCCAGAGTTGTCCAGCAGATGCTGTTTGACCATTATGTTCTTTACCTGTAATATATCTTCGATTTTCTAGTTTGAATTGTTTCATACTTTCTTATATACAGTTCAATGGTTATAAAAGTTCGGGTGGTATAACTAGTAATAATAATATTTTATACTGTTTCTTCGATATCTACAAACACTGTGTATTCTCGATGACAGTTTGGACAGTCAACAGTTGCTTCGTAACCATTATTGTCTCTTGTAATGTGGTCAAATTCATGTCCACACGGGCAAGTTCCTTCGAAACCATTCTTTGCTCTGAATTTAAATACATCAGCCATAACAATAATACTTGTATGGTTATCATAATATAAAAGTTATGGTTGTAGAAATAGTAATGATAGTGGTAAAGAGTGGATTTGAACCGTTGATTCCAACCTTGTAAGAGTCGTGTCTTAACCGAACTAGACCACACACCCAATAATCTATTTTAGTCTTTCATCTATCTTGATAAGTATTAACTGGTTTGTTTGGATGCTGGAGTTTCTCTGTCAGTTCTTCAAATGAGAGTGTTATTTCTTCACCGCCATCAACTGGGTGTAATGTAATCATCCTTGAATCTGTTGAATAATGATATTTTCGACCATTCCATTCAATCCCAGTATATTCATTTAATACAAACTCTTCAGCTGTAGTATCTTCATCGAACATACCAAATAGTTTATTGTGAAATTATAAAAAACTATTGGTTGTTAAGCGTAAAGAAATTCAACTGTGTTTTCAATTGATAAATTTTGTTTTGAAGTTGTTTTCCTGATTCGCTATAATAAATCGCTTCTTGAATTTTATCATTAATACTATCTTTAACTGCGACTGACATATTTCATACTATATATCTAACCCTAAAAGCGTTCGCCTACTTTAACACTATTAACTATCATTTTATAACATAAATTAGATATTTTTAGGAAAAATTAATAAGGTTATACTTTTTACTTTAATATATGCGAAGAACCCAATATTTAATTTTATTCTTAATTGGTTTGTTTTTATTTATTAGTGTATTTAGTATATTTAGTGTATTTATTCTTGATGCTGATGGGTTAAGCGTGCGTGAAGAATTTGAACATAACACAGACCCGACAGATAATGATACAGATAATGATGGTATTAAAGATGGGATAGAGGTAAACAAGTATAACACTAATCCAAACAAAGAAGATACTGATAATGACGGGTTAGATGATGATTTAGAGATTAAATATAATACTTCCCCAACGAATCCTGATACAGATGGTGATAGTATTAAAGATGGAGCTGAAGTGTATAATACAGAGACTTACCCAAACGCCGACCCGTTACAAAAAGATGTATACCTTGAAGTTGAATATGCGTTTTCGTATAATAAAACACAAGTGAATGACACGCTTTCTCCTGTTGTAACTATGTATGCGGATGCTCCTGTGGAGAATCCTGACGGAACAACAGGTATCAATCTTCATCCACAAATAACAAACTCTAGTGTTTCAAACAAATCTTTTAATGTAACTCGTGAAAAGTATAATAATTCAGGTGAGCATAAAGTCTTTGGAAATAAATCTAATTATACTATTGAATATGTAAAAATAAACGCTTCAGATTATAAAAATAAAATTGGAACTTCATTTAATCATAAAAATACAAGCGGATATTATCAAGTTACTTATGTAAATTTTATTTGTCAAAATGGTGAAGATTGTATGTCAACAGCAAATGGACTCGCATTCATCAATAATAGTTCAACAGTTATTGCAACAACTGAGTCATCGACAACAGCACATGAAATTGGGCATTTACTTGGATTATTACATAGTGATTACAGAGGTATTGATAGTGAAGAGGTGCATCCAACAGACTACCCAAGTGTAATGAATTATAATTATAATGAACACTCTTTATTTGATGAGTATAGAAAAGATGACTACAATTATACACTTCAATACTCGAATGGAGAAGGTTTTAATGACTGGAAAGAGATTAATCAGACAATTGCGAATGATACTCGAACCTCTCAGTGTAATTGTTATGAATAATTCTTAGTAATTTATATTGCAGAGAATTTATTACTTATTAATTATTTGTTAGTAATAATTACTATATTATCAATATATTTTGGCTAACACTTTTAGGGTTATAGTTATAATTGTTAATTATAATACTCAGTAATATTAATTGGTAATAATAATCTGAGGTTATATTTGAATATATGACACGAAATGTTCATCTTTCGGTTGGTCGGTTTTTGCGTTCGAAGAGTGAGTTGTTTTGGTCGTATTTACATCCTGTTGATGGTGTGTTGGTAGTTTTGGCAAGTGTATTTTATTTGCAGTTTGTTGTTGCTGGTAATGTTGGGTCTGTTGAGTGGGTATATTCATACGCATATGTTGGTGGATTTGATTGGAAAGTATTAACTTCGTATTTTGCTCATGCATCAGAGATGCATTTTGCGAATAATATGTTTGGGATGTTGATTTATCGGTTATACTTTACGCATATTGGAGATGATTTTAATTCAGTAAGAAATATTGTGTTATTTGTTGTTGGTATTGGGATTGGTGTGAATGTGATTGTGTTTTTATTAGCAGTTATTGTTGGTGTTAGTTTCCCTCCAGTTATTGGATTTAGTGGAGTATTATTTGCGTTTTTTGGATATAAATTACATACAAAACTTCGAGGTGGAATTAATTTCACTTTGAATCCATTTTATATTCAACAAGGAATACTTCTCGGGTCAGTAATTCTTACTGTGTTTGGACCACTGTATGGGTTGATTCAAGAGCCAACATTTGCATTTGGTTTTGTTGCTCATAGTATTGGATTTATTCTTGGATTTATTGCTTTATTTGTAATAAATAAGTAAAACTCTTACAATACCTAAGTTTTATAACATATAATCTTTAATTATATTAGTATGAGTGAAAAAGAATATACTGATGAAGAACTAACTGAAGAACTTCAAGAGAGTATTATTCGTATGTTGAATGGTGAGAGTGCATCAGAAGAAGAAGTTGAAGCACATTTTGAAGATTGTTAAAAATTGTATCTAGTTAAATTTAAATACTTTTGTTGTATTTGTTTTAATAAATATAAAATTTCGGGTTTTAATTAAAATAATTTCAAATATTTACTGATAATAAGTATTTGTATTAATATGAGTAAAAATATATTTAAATAAATCCAAAGTATTATATGTGTTGGTTGCTTATTTTTATATATGAGAGTGACTGTATTCATAGCTATATTCTTTTTGTTTATTATTTGTATTATTACGGCTAGTTTTGCAGCTCCAACAGCAGAGATTGTTCGAGATTCATCGATTGGTGTTGAATCTGATACTTTTGCGTCAATTCAAATGACTCCGAGTGATACATATGGGTTTGTTAAATTAGATACGAATGGGAATATTACTGCTTCACCGTCGAATTTACAGGCAAGTGACTTAAATTCAAATATGGTGTTAACAGTTGGTGATATAGATTCACCATCTTCAAATGAAGCGTTTACAATTAAGAATACAAGAACAGAGGCGTTAGTGTATACTTTACGATTAGCTCCATCAGAATCATACGATGGGAGTGAATCCGATGTAGAATACTATGTGCAGAAGAATTCAAATTCTGTTGAAACAGTAACAGCGAATAACATAGCAAAAGAGTTTATTTTACAACCAGACGATGTATTATACATTTCAATGAGATATGATACAACAGATGCTACTGTGACGAATTTAAATAATAATTTTATTGTTAATTCAACTGGGTCTTCAGATTATAAAGGAGTAGTATTACGGCAAAATATGAATAATGGTGTTGTTTCTGCGACTGTTAACTCTCCGTTATTCGAAATAAATGAACAATCTCCATATTATGGTGGAACAGACAATCAAGATTTTATTGATATAACAAATAATTACGATGAAACAGTAACAGCGACAGTTTCATTAAGTCAAGATAATTGGGAGTTTTCTGACGGGTCAACAACAAAAACTATAACATTACAACCAGATGAGAGTGTGCAAACTCAAGTAAATATTGGTGGGGCAAACAAATCTTGTTCAAAACAGCAAACAACTTATAATTATTCATATTCGGTTTCAAGTTCGACTATGAATATTAATGAAGTAACAGAACCTGTTACTATCTGTGGTGGTGCTGGTGGTAATAATGGTAATAATGGTAATAATGGTAATAATGGTAATAACGGTAATAATGGTAATAACGGTAATAACGGTAATGGAGGACCACCAGGTCAAGCTTAACAATCGTAACTTTAATAATGATGCATAAGTATTTTTTATATATGACAGATAAATTTGTCAAGATTGAAAGTGAATTGCCATTTGAACATAATAATAAGATTGTTGTAGATGAAGAGTTTACAATTACAGAGAGTGAAACTTTTTCAACATATACTTTTGAAGATGGAGAGACGCAAACAGAACAAAATAATTTTAGTGATTATATTCGTTGTGAAAATAGAGAAGATGTTGTTGACTTTCTTGAAGTGAATGAAAAATACAAACGAAAAGAATAAAAAGTATAATTTTTTATAAACAGCGTTTTTGATTGTGTAATAAGTTATCAAGTATTTTTTCTCCTTTCATACAAGAATCATATTTTTGTTCTTTATGTAATGAATTGTTTATTGTTTTCCAATCAGAAGTGTTAAATTTATAATATTCACCGTTTGTTTTATAATTCATCACACTTGGATATTCTTCGACATTACATTTTTTTGAATCAATACAATTGTTTTTATACTGTAACAATCCAAGTAAATGTCCAAGTTCATGTGTGATTGTATGTGCGGATGCAGAATATGTATACTCAGCTTCAACAATAGCTCCATTATTCCATGGGAAAGCCATTCCTGTGATTTCACAGTTTGAAGTATAACAAATATCTGAATCAGTAATTAAAATATGATAATAATTATATTTTTTATTTTCAAAAGAGTTAGTTTGTATTGATTTATACTCTTGTGAAGACATTGTTGAATTATTATAAGTAATTTTATTTTCATCATCATACTGTAAATGTAGATTAATTCCTGTTGTTCCGTCTGGATTTTTTATAGGGGCGTTTTTAAAAGATTGTTTTACTTTATTCATTTGTAATACTCGCAACTCTTTTAACCAAAATGTAGAATAAGTAGTATCTATTTCAACATAAATGTCTTTTTGTAATGGGTTTGCGTCTGGATAAATATCTGTTTTGTATATTTCTTCATAATCTGTAATTCCATCGTTATCTGTATCTTTTTTAGTTGGATTTGTGCCAATTTCTACTTCTCTTCCATCATGTAATCCATCGTTATCCGTATCTGCTTGTGTTGGGTCTGTTCCATATTTAACTTCTTCAGTATAGTTTAATCCATCAGTATCAGGTGTAGTAATTCCACCAGAGAACATAAATGTTAAACACAATACACATATGGTTAGTAACAAAATTTTATGTGTATTATTCATAGTATAGATACAGTTTTTAACCCTATAAGTTTTATTGTTATATAACCATAAATTTTTTAAAGTGTAAGAGTAATGTAGTAATATGGAAAAGAATAGAAAATGTCCAAATTGTGATGAAGTAGCAGATATGCATCTTGCTTTTGAAGTTCTATTATCAAGAAACTTATTAGATAAATCAACTTTGAAAGCAAAACAATGTGATACTGATGATTGTCTTGTTAGGTATTATTCGATTGGAGATAGAAAGTATTATTGGGGTGAAAAAGAGTATGATATTAAAGATTGGTATTATAAAGGTGAAGATTTTAAACGAGCGTGAAAATATAATTTATACTTTATTTTTAATTGATGCAGTTGTGATGATGGCAAATATATTATATATAGTTAAAATAAGTATTGCTGCTGTGAGGATGCTAAACCACACGAACCCATCATACCATATAAATCCTCTTAAGCTTGGGAGAAGGTATGTTTGACTGTTTGGATAGACTCCTTCAGACATGAACAAATAAGTTAATTGTTTATCAAGAATGATTAAATCTAATATACCGATACTCATTCCAGATAGTGCTGTATTTACAATAAATTGTTTATGTTCATTCGAGGTTGTTGTATAATTTGCATAAAACCTCCATCCAAATAAGAGTGAAATACTACTAATTAAAAGTAAATACTGTCCAAACCCTCCATTTGTAAAGAAAATTATATCTTGTATAACATATACTGATTGTGTTGTAAGTGAATATACTATAATACTTATTGTTATTCCAATTACGATGCTAACACCATAAATTAATCGTTTTTCTTTGCGGAAGTAATTGTAAATATTTGAGCGAGATACTGAATTTGTTTGTTTTTGTTTTTCTTTTGTGAAAGTGATTGTTTCGATAATATTTATATTAAATATCACATTCCCAATAAATAATAGATAAAATAGGATTGTTATACATACTGGTGCAAATAAGTTAACAAATGGGTAAATAATAGAAGATTGTAATAATGTTAAATCAGTTCCTGTTGGTATTGTTAGTAGTAATATTCCCCATAGAACTCCCAGTATTGAAAGTAAACCGACTAGCTGTTTTGTAAATCGTTGAAGTAAATTAATTGGAATCTTCGCCGTTATTTTTTCAGGATAATAAAACAATCTACTTCCAATTATGATTACAATACCAACAATAATGCTAGTAAAAATAAGTGAAGAATTAATGTTTGTTACATTTAGTGGTTCATAAATGAGGTTATTTGTTAAATTAGAAATTACAGTAAAAGTTTGTAAAAAAGTTATTGTTAGAACTGAAAGTATAAATGATAAAAATAAACTATTTTTATTTTCTTGTAACCAATACGATACTATTTTTTCATCTATCGGAGTTTCTGACATAGTTATTTATAAAATACATAAGTATTTAAAAGTTTGGGCTACTATGTATTAGAATGTAACTTATAGATAGCCTGAATCTTTAAGTTCATTTGGTTTTCGTGCAGGTGTATAATCCATAACTAGTTCAAAAATACATTTTGTCCGAACTACATCTGTAAAGCAATGGAAGATTACTGGTGCAACATTTCCATTTTCAAAGTCTTCAACTGCTTGTTTTGAACTTTCATATGGGTCATCAACGCCACAATCACATAATACTTCATGTGCTTCATCAAGCCCATTACTACTTCCAAAAATATTTGCTTCATGTTTATTTCCAAAGTCTTCTAATTCTTGTAGTGTATATTTATTCGTTTTAATATCAGTAGTAGAATAATTATATTCTGATTTAAATTGTTTTTGTTGTTCTTCAGAAAGTTCTGAGAAGAGTGGTTCAACAGTATTAATATGGTTTTGCACTTCATTTAAACAATCAGCATAATAGACACCATCAAGATACCACTCAATATTATGTTTAATAAATCGAGTCCGAAGGAATGGGAAATCAAACCCTCCACCCCATGTTTCAGCGTTATATCCATAAAATCGTTGATTTTTCACATCCATATTTTGAATTAAATTACGAAATCCTGTGTTAAGTAATTCATATTCCGAGTTATAAAAAATAACAATTGTATTATGAACAGGAATATCTTGTAACTCTTCCCAAACTTCTCTCTCATCAATATCTTTATCTTTCTTGTTTACTAAAAACAAACTTTTATCTTTTGTTGATTCTGGATGAAAACCAAGAATTGTTACTTCATCTCCATTTCCACCAGCAAACCCTTCTGTCTCAATATCAAACGCAATATTATTACTTTCTTTAAACGCAATCGTTTCAATACTATCTTTAATAGCTACTGACATATATGGTAATTATATATACAACCCTATAAGGTTTTGCAAAAAACAATCACTATGCATTAGATTAATAAGGTTTAAAATAGAAAATATATGTATGAAAAAACAAATAGTAATTATTATCGTTTTAATTTTATCATCTACTTTTCTCTTTTCAATAACTATGTTAGATTCAGATTCATTATCTATTCAAGAAGAAATTAAATATGGGACTTCTCCATTTCTAACTGATACTGATAATGATAATCTTTCAGATGGAAAAGAAGTAGAAATTGGCACAAATCCAACTAACCCTGATACTGATGGTGATAGTATTGAAGATGGAAAAGAAGTCTATAATACAAAAGACTATCCAGACGCAAACCCGTTACAAAAAGACATTTATATAGAGATAGATGTTGTAACTGATGAATTCGGAAAGAAAGTATATACTCGCCAAAAAAATCAATATAAAGTAAAACAATCTTTTGAAAACGCCCCTATAAAAAACCCAGACGGAACAACAGGAATCAATCTACATTTCAAAAATGATTATATAATAAAAAACGAATCATATTTAAAAAATAACTTCTCAATAAATAATTATTCTTCTATTAGAGAGCGTCACTTTAATAACTCTAATAAAATATATTATCATGGTGTTGCTGTTTCTTCATCAGTATGTAATAATGATACTTGTGAAGTTTCAGGTGTTAGTATACAAGGAAAAGGATTTTATTATCAATTTTATACACACAAATATAATAGAGAACCACCAATAACATTAATGCATGAAATAGGACACCAACTTGGTATTACACAATTAACAAACCCTGCTGTTGATTCATATAAAAAATCACCTGAAGAATACCCGAGTGTAATGAATTATAATTATCCAACTGGAGAAATACATAAACCATATTTATATCCAAATGATAAAATTTATCAATATAGTAACTCTGATTGGAAAACAATAAATAACTCATTACATATATATGAATATAGAAAAATAAGAAATGTAATTAATTGTATTAAATATTGTAAATTATCTGATATACAAGACTCCATTCCTATATTACGAAAATTTTATATTAAGCCATATATTTAATACAATATTAAAAAATTTATATAAAATTTTAAATGATAATTTAATAATAAAAAATAAATAATTTTTATTTTTTATACTTAGTAAATTTTGTATGAGGATAAGTTTTAAATACATCAAAAAATATTTTTATGATATGGATTCACACGATGATTTAAACATCACATCAAAAAATGATTTAAAAAAATTACCATCTGATGAATTACCATGTGAAGTTCATAATAACTGTATACAATTAATAAAATCAGAATGTGATAAAATTAAAGAAACAGATGTTGAAATTGATAATTGTCCTGTTGGAAAAGTGTATAAATTACCTGATGGAAGATTTTATGTGAAATATGAAGTCATTGAAGTTTCTGTTTGGGTTGTTGTTAATCAAAGAAAAGCAGAGAATTTAATTGTTGGTGGTGAACACTCATTTGGATTTGATTTATAAAATTATTTGTTGTATTTGACCATAATATTTTTATGGTTTGAGGCTGTAATTATTTGTGTGCCGTAATACTCAAGTGGTCTAAGAGGCTGCCTTGCTAAGGCAGTAGTGGGAGTTTTTAACTCCTTCCTCGGTTCGAATCCGAGTTACGGCGTTTCATTCTTCGTTTTCAAGTTTATTTTATAATAACATATAATAAGTTATAATTTATTAGTTTGAGTAAAATATAAAAAGAATAGTCCTGGCGTGGGAGTTGAACCCATCGCAGTCGGACCAAAACCGACTAGCCGTTAGCCAATACAGCTCCCGCCAGTATGGAGGCGAAGGAATTTGAATCCTTAGCCTTTTCATTGCAAATGAAACGCTCTGCCGTTAGAGCTACGCCCCCGTGTATATTTATATATAATTAAATACTTATAAATTTTATGTTTATTTTACAGTATACTCGTTTACAATAACAGATTGGTTCTGTTTTTCAGCTGATAGAATAATTGTATCTCCTGTTTTAACATTTGAAATTACCATTCTATCACCTGGATTATTTAACTCATTATGTTTTGTAACTTGAAGTGTTCTTTCTGTCCCATTTTCAGAATATACTATTGGTTTTGAATCGACTGTAACTTCAATAGAATCAGCATTTGATGATTGAATCATTACTGTTACATTTTTTAACATAACTTGATTTCCATTACTTGTCGTTATCTCTCCAGAATTCATCTGATTGAAATTTGAGCCAACAGTAATATTAACTTCTGATTTTTGGGTTGAAAATGGTTGTTCAATAATTACATATATACTACCAGCAATAATCCCAATAAAAACTAGTAAAATAAACACTCCTAATATAGATGTTTTATTTGGCATACTTATACAATTAATATACAATCTTATAAACTTTAGGGTTAAATTATTGTTATTACTTATTTAACAAGTAATATTTCCTGTGCATTTTCCATTTGTATTTCCTGTTGCTGAAATGTTTGTTGCACTTACTTCAGGATTTGTTCCAGTAGCTGAAATACCATATTTTTGGTTATTATTAACTATCACATCTTCAATTGTAATTGGATTATTATTATCTTCAATATCCATCCCATCGTCAGCATTATTAGAGAATTCACTATCTTCAATATCAACTTCTGCATCACTCGAAGCATTCCATAGACCAATACCAGCCCATCCTGATTCTGTGCTAGTTACATTATTGATATCCCAAGTAGCATCAGTCTTGTAACTATAAATATTTGAATAAGTTGAATTAGTTAGTTCAACATTAGAGATAGTAATATTCGTATTTGTATTCGTGTTATCACTTCCTAAGAACTGAAGACCGTTGTTCTTATTATTGTCAATAGTTGTATTATTAACTGTAATTTGGTTCATATTAGCATATCCAAAGGTTACTCCGTCATCAGCATTATTGGAGAAATTACTATCTTCAATGTGAACTTCTGCATCACTCGAAGCATTCCATAGACCAATACCAGTATATTCTGAATTTGTGCTAGTTACATTATTGATATCCCAATGAGCTTCAGTTTTCTCACTATAAATATTTGAATATTTTGAACCACTCAATTCAACATTAGAGATAGTAATATTCATATTTTTAGTATTATAATATTCCCCTCCCATCCAAATAATATTAGAAGCACTATCATATGAATCAACCATATTTGTAAATGAACTATTTTTAACTTCAACTAAGTTAGCTTTTGATACTTGAACTCCAGAGTAAAATTCTGTAACTGTTGTATTATTAACTGTAATATTTGGTGTTCCACTTCCATAATAAATATATGCTGAATTTGTTCCATTATCAGCTGTAACACTATCAACAGACACTGAAGATGGGTCATCACCATATCGAATTTTCATCACAGAACTAATATTATAAACATTTGTGTCATTAATTGTAACATCATCACCATTTTGAATCCAGTATGCTCTAGATGTTGTATGAATAGTAAATCCTTTAATAGTTGGGCTTGCTCCATCTTCAATTGAAAATCCGAAAGTTGTTCCTGCATCAAGGAATTTTCTATCATAAGAGATTACTGCATTTGAACTTCCAATAAGTGTTACACTTTTATTAACAATTGCTGTTGCAAGATATCCACTTCCATATTCTGAAACATATTGTTCTGAATAATTTCCTGCTCGAACATAGATTGTATCTCCTGCTGAAGCTCCATTAATTGCTGGTTGAATAGACTGATAATCTGCGGATGAATTTCCTTCTTCAACTACAATATCATAGTCAACACTATCTCCTGAAATCGAAGATTCAGGAACATATTGTTGTAATGTATTTCTATCTCCATCTTTTTCAGAAATAACTGTAACTGGTCCTTTATTTGAATCTAATGTAACAGACTCTCCTGTTCTTGTTAACTCATTTTCAGTTCCACTTTGTCGGACAATAACAGCATCTGCTGTTCCCATATCATTCACCGTAACTACTACATTACTATTTTCTTCTACAATATTAACTTGTGATACTGAAGTTGAATTCGGTTGACCAATTCCTAACAAAAAGATTCCAATAGCAACACTTAAAATAACTGTAATCGCAACCATCAAAATAACTCCAACAACTGGACTTACACCTTGTTCATTATTAAAAATTAAACCGTTTAATTTAATCATATAGACTTTATGGTTTTTTTAGTTTATAAATGTTTGGGTGTAAAATTTATACGAGTGGGCTACCCGATTGGAATGGTTCTTGGTTATACTCAGAATCAAAAAACATTTGGAAAAAGTTAAGTGTTTCTGTTGAATTAAGTGTAAGAGATACATTTTGTTCTTCAGCATATTGTCCGTTAAGTTCAAATTTCATATGTGGTGCATAAGTTACATATACATCAAAGCTTCCATGGTCTACAACTCGAAGTTCTTCAGCATCTTTATCAAAACGCACATCATGTGTGCCAAGTTCATCACATTCATCAAGAATCTGTTCTCGGAGTTTATTTAAACCTGTCATACTATACATTGCAAATTAAATCTTTATTAATCTTTTGGTTATAAATAATATTTTTATTCTTTATTTGGAAGTTTTGAGAAGTTAGAGTTATCTTTACTTTGTAATGTCTCGTTTTTTGAGTTATCTGTTTCAGTAGAGGCTTCTGATTGTGTTGTTTTAGATTCTTCTTTATTAGTAGCAATTGTTTCAGAAAAATTAATTACAGCTTGTTTAAGTTTATCTGAATAAGTTATATGATAATAATAGACTCCAATGATAGTTAGAGATATCACGATGCTTCCAATTTTATATGGAAGTGATAATGTATCTCGATTTAAGTATTCAATTGCTCGAAATTCATACCACATACTGATTGGTATTCCAAAGAAAGAAATCATGAATAATAAATCTCCAATAGTGCTACCTGTAAATGAGAGGACAAAGGCTGGTATATATAAGAGAGTAAATAATTGTGGAAGGAAATATACATCTTTCTTTACAATTTCGAAAGTAATAGTTGCTGATATTTTTTCAAGTATGTTTCCATATTCTTTTTTATGTTGTAAGCTATCAGATTCAAATGATTTATCAATATTTTTCATACCTTGTTCCCAATTGTTGTTTTCTGTTATTTCTTCAAGACTTGATTCATATTGTTCATTTTTTTGTATTTCTTCATTTTTATTTGAACTAGAAGAGACGAGATGTCTCATCTTTTGACCAATTTTAAAAAGTAAATATTGAATCATAATTATATTGTTATTGTTATATGTTATAAAACTTTCCCAAAAAAATAACTGTATTTTATCTTTCTTTAAACCCTAATGTTTTTAAACTTTGATTGTTTTTATATTATTATGAAATTTAGGTATGTTATATTAGGTGTTATAATTATGCTTTCGGTATTTGGGTTTATTATGTTAGATGATGATAGTATAGGATTTCAAGAAGAATTAAATGAAGGAACGAACCCGTTCCAATCTGATACAGATATGGATGGACTTACTGATTCTGAAGAAAAGAAGTATAATACAAGTCCAGTTAAACCAGACACAGATGGTGATGGATTAGAAGATGGTGTAGAAATTACTCAATATAATACTTCTCCAACTGACTCTGATACTGATAATGATAATCTTTCAGATGGAAGAGAAGTAGAGATTGGAACAGACCCAACACAAGCAGATACGGATAACGATGGATTAAATGACTCTATTGAAGTAAATGAATATAATACTTCTCCAACTGACTCTGATACTGATGATGACAATCTTTCAGATGGTGTAGAAATTACTCAATATAATACTTCTCCAATTGACTCTGATACTGATAATGATAATCTTTCAGATGGAAGAGAAGTAGAAATTGGCACAAATCCAACTAAAAAAGATACAGATAACGATGGATTACATGATGGAACTGAAGTAAATAATAAATATGAAGAAGCTGACCCATTACGGAAAGATATTTATTTAGAAGTAGATACTAATGTTGATGATAACAATAAAATTAATTCAGCACTCCAGACTATAAAATCTAGGTATTCAAATGCTCCTGTGGAAAATCCTGATGGTTCAAAAGGAATTTCAGTCCATTATACTGTTAATTCAGAGTTAACAAGTAATACGAATGAAATAGATACAGATTATTATAAAAATACTTTATATACACAAGAGTTTGATAAAAATGGTGAAGGATATAACCACATTGTAATTACAGATACGCAAATTTGTCACAAAGATATCGATTGTGATAGAGTTACTGGGTTCTCTGTATATAGTGATGGTGGAATTAATGGTGCAGTTATTGATGGAACTCAGAAGAATTCTGCATCTGTTTCAAACACACTTCTCCATGAAATGGGGCATTTATTCGGAATATCACCAGAAACATATCAAGGGGTTGATAGTGAATCAGTTTCCTTTTCGCAATATCCAAGTGTGATGAATTATAATACTGATAGAGAACACACAAGATATTCTGAAGGAAAAGGATTTAATGATTGGAATGTTATAAAAAATAACTTAAACACAACCAATACAAGTAAATTATATAATCATTCTCAATAATTTAAATATTTTATTCACAAAGCACATCATTCATTTCTGATAATGAGTTTTTTGCTTTTTTAAATTCTGAGACTCCATTTGAACCATTAAATTTATATTTAAAAACTTCGTCTCCATTTTTTAAATCAATTTTTGGGTTTTTTAATTCACCACTTGCATTTTCCCAGATACTTTTTACACACGCCCCTTGTTTTACTTTTTTGATTACATCTTGGCTTGAAACTTCTTCAAAGACTGTTACATTCGGATTTGGTTTGTAACTCATACTATATACTATATAATCATACTTTATTAATCTTTTGAATGTAAATTTGTTAATCGTATTAATATAACTATAATTAATATTATGTATGTGTGGTTGGTAAAATAGTCTTTAAAACCGCTCTATTGTATAATACTAACATACAGTGAGTGTAAGTGGTTGGAAAAACCTTATAGGGTTGTATATATAATTACTATGTATGTCTGAAAAAACAACTCTTGAAGATAGAGTAAATGAGCTAGAATCTATCGTTCAAAATCAACAAGAACACATTTCTAATCTCGAAGATAAAATTAACATTCTTGAATCAAGAGCTGACCATATTGTTGATGGATTAAATCAAGATGAGGAGCGTATTGATTCACTCGAAACATTCCGTGATGATATTATTGAATCTCAACTTGCACAGCGTGATGTAGCGATGGAAGCTAGTCTTACTGTTGCTGAACGAATTCTTTGTTTTGGATGGAATGGTGTTGAAATTAACAAAGATGAACATAAAAATAAACGACGAGCTATCATCATTATTAAAGATTGGGATAATTACTCAACTGGAACAGCAAATGGGACTCGAATTCAAATTGTTGAAATTAAGAAGATTCTCGCAAATGAATTAAATAAAAACATCCAATATGGGCAAGCAAAACGAGTCGCAAAAAGTATTGAAGAAATTACAGATAATAAAATTACAATTAAAAATGAAGAGAAAGATAAAAAAACAAGTGTTTATAAAGATAATGAAACAACTATTATCGATGAAGTAAGTCAACTTGAAAAAGATTCAACAGACGAGTGACTTATACAATTATTTTTTTATATCCAGCATAGAACCCTCCACCAAGACCGAGGGTAGATGGAATTGCTGTGAGTAAAAATTCTGTGAATACCGTCATAAATTCTTGAATGCTTGCAACTCCAAATAAATTCTGTGAGACTTCAACAGCACGGTCAAAATGGATTGTAATCACACCTAAATAGTCCAATCCAATGAAGAGTGCAGTAATCATCCCAAGAATCCACTTCACCACATCAACAGCCATTCTTGTAACTCTGCCAGCAGCATACCCAACACCAAGTGATAATCCACCAGTTGTTGCGAATTGCGTAAGTGTGTCTTCAATAGCCATATGTATACTATTACTAGCACTTCATTTAAAACTATTGATTCTATAAATGAAAAGGTTATTAAGAGTAGATGTATGAATTATATTTGTTATAGTATTTGAATTTGATGAGTGAGAACAAATCGAATTGTTGTTTAGATGAGAGCGTAGAATTCTCGAAGATAAATATTATCTGAATTTACATTTTCTGAAATTTCATCTAATGGGATATATTCATCAGGTGACGAGTGGTATACTACATCTGTCATTCCTCGAAGAATAATTTCTCCATCAATTAACTGGTCAATTTCAGGAATTACCCAATCACCATCAGATACATCCCGACTCACAAGAGCAAACATATCTTGTTCTGGAAGTTCAATATAATCTACATCCATTTCTTTGATTCGTTGGAGTTTATACGCAATATAATCAAATTTTTCTTCTGCATTCATATCAAGTTGATTCATCGTTACAATATATGGGGTATCTTCATTAAGATAAAAATCAAGAATAAATTCTTTTTCTTCATACTCTAGTAAATATGAATTGAGATTTAATTTAAACACTCCAGGAGATATTTCTTCCTCATCTAATACTTTTTCTCCTAAATTCTGTTTTAATTTTTGTCCTTGCTTCTTGTCTCGATAAAGTAATTCGACCTGCGACATACTATATTGTTAGAACATCAAAGGTTAAAAATGTTTGTATTGGTATAAAACATAATAATTATATATTATAACTAAGTAATATAAACTTATGAAAATATCTACAATAAAATTACATATTCAACAAAAAATACAAAATAAATATAATACTGATATAAAAATATTTTATTCAAGTATTACTGAAACTGATTCTTCTCTTGTCCTTGTAAAAAATAAATATACTTATGAAATAATTATTACAAATAGAGGGCAACAAAGAATAGATATTCATACTTATAAGAATAATGTATTAGTTAATACAGAAAATTGGGTTACTTTTTCAGATATCGAAGAAGAAGTATTTATATAATTATGAAGTATAATAAGCAATAGAGTGAGCAGGATTAGATTGTGATTCAATATAGAATACTTCAACTTGGGTGAAGTTTTTTAATAATTGTCGAGTAGCTGTTATAAGAGTGTAAACATCTTGTTGTTTTGGTTCTGCATCAGACCGTTCTGATAACATTTCTTTAACACTATGACTATCCGTATAGATAGTAAGATGAGTAATGGTTGTATTTGTAATAGTATAACGGAGAGCATGGAGAATGCTTATAATTTCACCTTGCGTTGAATCTTGAGCAGTCATCGTATTTTTCCCGTGTTCGTGTATTACTTCTCCATTTGATTTTTGAATACGATATCCAATACGAAGTTCGAAATCTTGCACACTAGCATCAGTATACATTTTTCCTTTCATCTTACTGTATTGTAATATTTATCGTAAAAGTATAAAATAGTTTGGGTAATTACTGTGTTTCAAAATCCCAATCAACATCTACATTTTGTCCGCTAAGAATTCGATGAAGAAGAGTTTTTACTTTACTATTTGAATAGTCAGAATTATTAATATCAATACTAAATTCAGCATCCATATTTTTATCTGGAATTACTTTCCCTGTAACAATCTGTTCACCAGTCTCATTTGTAACTTCAAACTCCATAATAATAATTAATAGTTACTCCATTAAATAAGTTATGATTATCAGAATGATAAAAATAAATAATTATTTATTCTCCACTTCGAACAGTAATATTAGAAATTTCAGCATTAACACATTTATCAGATTCACAAGTTAAATGCTCATTATCAGGAATGAAGAGTTTGATTTTTATTTTATCAACATCTCCGACATATACTGAATCCGTGACTGTTTTGCCACTTTCTGTTCCACCTGGACTACCACTAACAACTTCATTTGATTTTGCATTATTAACAGTAATTGCAACACTTGAAGAATGGTAAATACTACTTGTTTTTGTCCCGTTTTCAGTCTCTGTTGTTTCAGTTGTTGACCCTTTAATAACTCCTTCTTCTTCAATATCAATACTATAATTAATGTATTCTAAATCAGATACATTAATTGTTTCAGTATAATATTCTTCTTCTGGTTCAATAACAACATTTTCATCACTAATACCAGTATTTGTTTTTACATCTCCATTACTATATTCACCGTTCATATAATCTTCAGTTGTATTATATTGAAGTAATACTTCGCTTCCACCTCCACTAATTCCAATTAATAATGCTACACCAATTATAATTAGAATACCCAGTGGGATTGAAATTACAATCAATTGCTTTTTTCGAGTCGAATCCATATTCTTTACTTTTTCAAACATAGTATTAGATAGTAATTTAAAGGTTAAAAATGTTTGGGAAGTTTTTAACACTCTTCTATTGATAATTCACTTCCTTCTTCAATGTTTGTTGATGAACTACCACACATATATACAGTATCAACATCTTCTTTTACTGTTTGACCATCAAATACTAGTGTTGAATTATCAAGTGTGATTTGTATACCTTCAAATGAATTAACTGAAACTCCTTCCATTTCTACTCTGTCAACATTTTCAAAGTGTAATGTTTTATGTGCATTTTGAGGATTTTCATTCACCTCAAACACAACATCATTAAATTCAGCTCTATCAGCATTTTTAACAGTATAATTTGTTTTATTTTCTACAAGTAAAATACTATTTTGGAATTCAACAGTATCTGTTGCAACAAACCCATATGCATTATATCTATCTCCGATTGTTACTGTTTCAAATCGTGTTGGTTCTGTAATTTCAAACTGTGACTCTTCAACATTCGTTATATGAACAGGTCTTTGATAATACCCTTCAGCTGATGCATTTTCACTTGCCCGAATGGTAACAGAATTATTAATTGATTTTACTGGGTAATTTCCTCTGTAATTAACGGTAAGAGTATTTCTGTCACTTGCGTTCCAAATAGAATATTGTAACCCATCAAATCCTTCATCTAAATCTTGATTATATACAGACGAATCTTTCGGGTCATCTTCTGATACTGGTCCGATTGAAACTAATGTTACAAGTGCGATGATAATACAAGCTAATACAATACCTCCAACAACAGCATGTTTCCTTTCAAACTTATCAACTGACATATACATATAATATATTTCAAAGGTTAAAAACTTTAGGGGTGATATAAAGATTTAAAAGGCTAGAAGTATAAAAAGAATACTAATGAAATTAAAACAATTCATTCCTGAAAATAAAGAACAGATTATTGTCGGCGTTATCGGTGGTATTGTCTTATCAATTATTGGATTACTTCTTATCAATATGTTATTTTGGAGTTTACCTACTAATCCAGCAGTATATTCATATGACTATCCAAATGGAACAGATTTTAATTCTCCATATACACAAACAAGTGTAGATGGGCACGCTCAAAGTGTTGCGTTACATAAACCAAATTATACAGTTGAATACTCTGAACAACTTCGTATTAATTCCGAAAATAGAACTATTAATAATATACAAATAACATATCAAATTAATAATACAGAAACAAAAGGAAATATGAGTGTATTAAAACAGCAGCGTAAGTCAAGACTTAATTCTTCACTTGTAACAGTAATGAATCAAAGTATTTCTGCTAATAATACAACAACAAGTATTACTTCACATTTAAAAAATAATACAACACAAAAGTATGAAACAGGAAGTGAACCAATATTGCTACAAAACCAACTTCGTTTACCAAAAACTTATGTTACTCAAGTAAATTATATTAATTGGGTTGCGTCTTCTCAAAAGTCTATTAACGGCGACTCAGTTATTGTTTACGAGCCAAAAAGTGTTGATACATCCAACTCTCCATTATCAAATATTACTTCTATTAACGGTGAATTACGAGTTAATACAGAAACAAGTATTATTACTTATAATGTTACGATTACTGGAGATATGATGGTTGATGGTGAGACTAAGACTGTAACGCATACTCAAAAATATACATATACTACTAATGAATAAAATATAACTTTTTTATTTTACAATAATTTTTACAGTAATTTTTCACTCTGGTTTTTTAAAAGTTACTGAACTATTTACTTTAATAACAGCAGCTTGCATTTGTCCTGGGTCAATTTCAACAAGATTATCTTCAAAATCAATAACCCATGCTTTCAAAGTATCTTGCTCTATAATTTCCCGTAAATCTTCAAGTGTATTAATTGTATTTGGGTCAGGAAAAATTTCCCCATATAAACTCTTTCTTTCTCGTCCAACTTTAAATGAAATTAATTCAACAGCATGTTTATCAAGAATTGTTCGAGCAGATTGTTTATTTAGCATATATCATTCTAGATATTCTTCAAATCGTCTCTTTTGTTGTTGTTCCTACACGCTTTTCTGATTTATATGGTTTTTTAACTGTTGTTTTGTATGTCTTTGACATATATACTAATACATATTAAATCCTTATATAGTTTTTGAATGTAAATTTTTTATTGTGATTTAATATGAATGTTTTTTGTAAGTATTGTATACTCTTCATCTTGTAGTGTAATGACAATATCATCTCCTTCTCTTGTAACATCTATGACTGTTGATTCTGATTCAAGCTCTTGAAATTGTTCGACAGATGCATTTGTTTCAAGCCTAATTGTTCCATCAGTTATTTGTTTTGTAGTTTTTGTCGAAGATTTTTCAGTAATTTGAATATTGAATGCTTGTCTTTTTGTTATTGTATCAACAGTAACATTCTGTAAAATTATTGTATCATCATTAACAACATTAACAGGCGTGATAATGTAATCATCTGCATTTGAAGTTGTTCGAGAGATATAAGTATGCTGATAAGTATAACTTGTATCTGAAATATACATGTAATCTCGTTCAATTGTTAGTGATTGTCCATTTGTAGTTATACTCTCAGGATTTCCGTTTGTATTTGTGAATGTTAAGTTTTCTGAAGTTGATGAATTGGATAATTTATAACCCATGTTTTGATAGAATTGACTTCCAAAGAATGTATAGTCAATTTTACTATTAAAGCTTTGATAGGTTGTATTTTTTGATTGAGTTGTTTTTGAATGGAGTTCAAGCATAGACTCTTCAAATGAGTTTTGGTGTTCAACTTCTGCATCTGTATTTTTAATTGGTTCAATATTTTGAATATATAAACTTGAAGCAATTAATAACAGTAGAAGAATAGATAATCCTCCAATAACAAGAGCTTGTCCCTTCGTATCAGAAGAAAGTGATTTCATATTAATATAATTTTATTTTGTATCCCTAAAAAGCTTTGGTTAAGTAAGTTATCATCCAATCATACTCATAACATCATATTCGAACACAATTAATGTTATTGCAGTAAGTATTGTTAATCCTAGAGAGTATTTGATACCACTTAATACATTATTTGAACGGAACAACCCTCCAATTAGTCCTAATACAATAGAAAGATTATATAAGGCAGAAACCATAATTACAGAATAATAATCAATTTTAAATGCTCCACCAAATCCAAGTTCTGCTGTTCCACCATCTGGGAATGCTGCAGACATAATTGGGAAGAACATATATAACATTACTAGTAAAATACCTCCGACAAGGGCATAAACAAAGAATAACATAACAATTGATGCTGTTCCGCTTGCTCTTGCGGATTCTTTTAGTTGGTTTGAACGCTCAAGGTCTTCAGCAGCTACATCAAGCGTTTCTGTAATATCTCCACTAATTGAAAGGCTATCAATCATCATTGTGCTTGTTCGGGTAAATTCTGGTAATTTTACATCATTATTCATATTAATGATTGCTTCTTCAGTATCACCAAACCAATTAATAGAATTTTTTGTTTTTCTAAGCACTTCTTGTAAATCTTTATTTAGATTTGCACCTTGTTCTTGTAAAGACTCTTCAATAGTTTGCCCTGTATTCGAAGATTGTTGTAACGCAACCATCATAGTTGATAATCCAGAGAAGATTTTATCTTGTTTACGGGTTTTTAAATCTCCAAATATTGCTGGGGGAATAAGAATGATAAATAATGGAATTCCAATTTGAGTAATCCATGCAGTAATTGGTTGTGGTTGTAAAGATTCGATTGTAAATGGAACTGGTATTGTTACACTTAATTCAGCGATTTCAAGTGGAACAGGACCGCTAATATAAACAACATATAAAATTGCTACTGGGATTGAAATAAATAGTGATACTAATGGATTATTTTTCATTTGTGTAAACGGGGAAAATAATAACTTTGATACATATCTGTAATAATATACAAATTTTCGACTAATAATATGTTCTCTTGATTGAAGATTTGAATTGTGGATTTCTCTCTCTGGAATTTGTGTGAGTTCCTTCTGAATTTCTTTTGGTCGAGAATATTCATGTGGGTTATATTGATATTTTTTTGGGATTTCAACATCAATAATTTTTGTTTGTTGTTTTGCATATCGTAATAATGTAATAATAATCACACCTAACGCAGGAATACCTCCATATACTAGTAAAGCTGAAACTGTATCTAATTCTGCTCCAAGTAATGACATAATCATCGCAATGATTAAGAAGAATATAATTCCAGCAGTTATATTTAATAATCCTTCAACAATCAAATCTTGGAACTCCATAATCCTTTCTTGGCTTTCTTCTTTAATTTCTTTTGACCGTTTATATCTATTTCGAAGGATTCGAGTTGGGTCTGAACCTGATTCAAGAACAACTGCATATTGTTTTAATAACTGTTCAACATCTTTACTTCGAGTTTCATTTGCTCGCTTCTCAACAGCATCACCTAAATTCATATTATCAATTTCAACATATTGAACGATATATCTCATTTCATTTGCAAATTCTCCATAATTATTTACTTGCTGAGCTGTAAGATAAATAATATCTTTGACGCTAGCATCAGATTCAGCAAGAGAGTATTGGTATTTTACACCTTGAGGATAAATATTTTTAATCCTCCGTGTTTTCTCTCGAACTCTGTATGAAACCCATTGTTTAAATGAAAAATATGAAAATGCGATTCCGAAGAAAAACATAATTGTCATAAATGGAACAACAACAAGTAAAAATACATTCTGTTCTGCCCAAATTCGAATCCATAGCGGAATACCAGATAAGTTAAATGGAATTTCAACTAAAACTTCTGAAAGAACTGTCCCAATCCAATATCCAAGAACAGTTAAACTTGTTGCAAGGAATAAACCAATACTAATAACTCTCGCAACCCAAATATCAATAGTAATAGGATAATTTAATTCATTTAATAATGATTTTACTTCATTAAAATTATCAAATGAAATTAATCCCCAATGAGCAGGATAATCTCTGTCAATAGTTACTTCTTGGCGAGTTAGTTTTCCATATATAATTCGTGTTTTTTGTGTCAGAAATACATATAATTTATATAAAATAGTAAATACGCCAACAAAAAACATATCAAAATAATAATTTAAACTCCCTTTTTCATTTGATAATTTTAATGTTGAAATATTAATGCTTAATAATGAAAGAAACGAGTTTACTTTTGGAAAAATCACTGTAATAAAAAACACATATACAATTTTTAATTTTGTTGTGATTAAATTATAAAACCCAGCTTCTTCAGATTCTTCATCGTCAGATTGTTCTGAAGATTGTGTAGTGTCGTTTTTATCACTTGAAAAAATATCTGGAAGTTTTGACATTATTGTTATTATATTATAATTCAACCCTTAAAAAATTTCGGGTCAATATAAAATATTTTATTCTGAATTCTCTGGAAGTTCTTCTACATTTTCTGTTTTATCAATAGTAGTTATTTCAGATAATTGTTGTGTTTCAGGGATTGTATTCATATCTATTGATTCAGAAATATCAAATAAATCTAAATCAACATCAGAATATTCTAATAATGAATTTGTAGATATTGCTTTAATCACTGGATTAAGTTTATCTTGTTTAGAGTGAGCAGTATATGATTTAATTATATCTCGTTCAAACGCATATTTTTGTTCTAACATTTCATCTCTATTTTGTTCTTTTTCAGATAACTCTTCTCTTGTTGGTAATAATTCATTTAGATATTTAATAATAATCTTTCTTTGTGTAACTTCTTTGTTAATTTTCTCTTTTGAAATGCCTTTTTCAATCAATTTTTGTTTAATTACTTCAGATGTAGTATAGTTATTCATAGTAAATTCGTTTAATTGCCCATCAAATTCTGAAACAGAGTCATAATTAATTTCACCATCATCTGAGTCATATCCTGTGATTTCGTTAATCTGGTGAGCAATACGCCGTTTCCCTCTTGTTTGGAGATTGACAACGACATTAAATGCTTGTAGGTCTTCTTTTGGGATGCCAATTCGTTCTCCTGTTAATCGAGAGATAGCTTCTTTTACAGAATCAGCGTGGAATGTAGTGAAGACGCTATGACCAGTATTAGCTGCTTCAACCATTTCCTGAGCTTCTTCTCCTCTTGTTTCTCCAACAATAATTGTAACAGGTCGGTGTCGGAGAGAACTCTCAAGTAAATCAGCAATTGTAATATTATTTGTTCCAGTATCTTCTCTTGTTAAGAAATTGAGTGTATTTTCTTCATCAATTCGAAGTTCAGGTGTATCTTCAATGCTGACAATCTTTTTTGTTGGTTGCAAGAATAGAGTTGCTGCATTAAGAGCCGTTGTTTTCCCTGAAGCAGTTCCGCCAGCAAATATAATACTTGCTCCATTTTGAATTGCTAACCAAAGATACACCATCTGTTCAACAGAGAATGTTTTATATTCAACAAGGTCTACTGGTGTAAATGGAACATCTTGGAATTTACGGATTGTAAATGCTCCTGCTTTTTTCGTCACTTCATTTGACCATTGCATTTCAATTCGGCTACCATCTGGTAATGCTCCACTTTCTCCTGGACTTGATTTATTCACTTCTCCATTCGATAAACTAGCAAAATCTTTGACTCTACTATTTAATTCGACTTGCGTATATGCACGATTGACTTTACAATCATTTTGATACTGTTCATGAACTACATAAACTGGTTTGTTTGGACCATTAACAGAAATTTCTTCAAGTTTTTTATCCATCATTAATGGAGTTAATTCTTTATACCTAAGAATATCTCGTTCTAAATAATATAATAATTTTCTCCGAGTTTTTTCAGGGAACTCTTCGAAAGTATATGATTCAGATTGAAAAGTTACAAACGGTTCAACATTTAACACATTCCCTAAAATATTAATTAAATCACCTGTTTTTCGAATACTATTATTAATTGAACGAATTGCTCCATACTGAATATCTAGTTCGCTCTCAACATTCTGTTTTAAAACTTCTAGTTCAGCATCATGTTTGGTTGGTTCATCTAATTTAACGCCAAGTTCTTCACGATTGATAGTTCGTAATTTTGTTTTAATTTTCTCTTTAAGCTCTTCAAACCGACGCTTTTCTTCAGTATTTAGAATTGGTTCATCAATAATATAATATGGTTCATTTTTTTCATTATTGTATAAAATATGAATATATACTAGATATTTTTCTTCACCATCTTCATTAAAATAATGCGTCTCTTGAAGTGGATAACTATTAACTAACTCAGCATTCTCAAAATGTTTCCACTGTGTATCATTTCCTTCAATCTCTACACCAAAAATTTGAGCAATATCATCTTGTGCTGAAGCTTTTGAATAACTATCTCTATTATCTTGTAATTTTTGCATTCTGTCTAATATTTCAGAATGGGAAATATCATCTCCAGGTGAATAATCAGACATATTTATTTATAACAGTATCAAACCTTAAAAACTTTTGGATAAAAAGTTATTCTTTTTGTTTCTTCAGTCGTTTTTTTAATTCTTCAACTGTTTCATCAATACCTATTCTCTCTTCCATTCCAGAATCAGTATCTGGGATTAAACCCTCTTTATCATTTTGACTATTAACAATATCTTTAAAAGTATATTTTTTCTCTGTATCTCCTTTTTTATTATTTTCTTCTGGTGTATTAAAAATTGTTGTTTCTTGTTCGTCATCTTCATATATTTTATCTATTGGTTCTGTATTTGTTCGCTCTAAATATTTATGGTCATTTTTATAAATCCCATATACTCTCAATAGTTTCGTAATAGAATCTTTAGACTCATCAAGTAACTCCATAAGTTGTTCAACAGTATAATTTTTTCCACGATACAATTTGACTAATTGTTCTCTTTCAATAGGTGCAACAGCCTCAATTTTATTTTTATCTTGTTCTGATATTAAAGAACACGGTTCAGAATATTCAATATACTCAATTGAATCAAAATCAATATCAGAAAGATTTGTAATAACATCTGAGTTTTTACTTGACATATTTTATTAATATAAGTTACTACTATTTAAAAATTTGGCTATTTATAAAAATATTTTTAAATTGAAGATTCTGTATCAATCTGAACCTCCGTATCGAATTTAAGATGTTGCGTTGGTTGTAACTCCCCATATAAATTTTTATAGTGATATAATGCTGTTTTAAGTGGTGTATCTTTTTCATTATCTTTTATCACTTCAAACTCAAAAACCTGTTCAAATTGATTATATGATAGAGAATTGTTGATTTCTTTTTCAATAGCAACAAGCTTTCGAGTAGATGTTTTAATATCTTGGATGCTTTCAAAATCTTCATAAGTCATTGTGACAAGTAATTCATACTCATCGCATTCAATATCAGAATGTTTAACTTCACCAGGTTTTTTCATTGTAATATTATCCATCGTTACAGTCCGAGTTACACCACCGTATTCTTCAAAAACTTGTAAAAAATCATATTGAGAAATAACAAGAATTTCTTCATCTGTTGATACTAATAAATCAACAATAGCTCGTAAGTGATTATTTTTTGCTGAATATTCAAAAAGAGTAGATGTTTCTTCTTTGAATGAAATTTTAAAATTATGTAACTTCAAAATTAATACATCACTCATTATTAAATATATTATATTCAAACCTTTAAAAGGTTATGGTAAAATAATCATATACTAACTATATCTGTTTTTATACACAATCTGAACAATACAATCCATCTTCAGAGTAAACTAACAAATCATCAATTGTTTCATAGTCTGGTTGTTTCTGACACGATGAGCAAGAACGCCAGTTAGATAACTGTTTACAATCATCGAATGATGCTTTTCCAGAAATACTTTCTAAGACTGTTGGTTTGTAATAAGCAAAATGAATATTCTCCATCCACTCACTGATTTCACTACACCTAACGATTACATTCGAAGGTCCAGATATATCTCTCGGTGGGTTATCGTTTGAAACAGAATCAAATAACCCATGTGCTTCAACTCCAATATAATAACTTTGATAATCAAAACCACCTCCAACGCCTTCATCATGTGTGCTAAAACAAACGAATTCTTCTGTTGTCTCCATAGTTTCACCTCCAATTAAATAATAAATTTGTTCAATTGCTAGCCCATATTCTTCTCGCCATCGACAAGCATCTGAAAAAGCATCTTTATTCTCTCGTAAATAGTCAATAACTTCGTCATCATCATTCACATTTATATCTTCAGGAATTGGGAAAGCAAAATAATTAAAAGTATCTACACTATTAGACACAATTCGTTCATCAGGAGTGAAGTTAATAGTTTCTTCTTCAGGTGAATACTCAATGTATACTGGTTTCATATATAATTGTATACTATCAATCCCTATATATTTTTGGTTAAAATAAAAATAATTTTTCTTATTAATAGCTAAAAATTTATTTACTAAACTACTAAAAATAAGTTACATATACTATTTTTACTTTGCAAATTTTTCATCTAGTTTTTGAATTTGCTCAGAATCAGTAACTACTTCCATATCTGGCTCTCCAAAAACCTTACAGAGTTGTGCGTGAAGCCAATCACCGAACTTTGTCTTGTATGAATCGTTCATATTACTAGGTTATAACTACAACCCTAAAGGCGTTATGGTGAAATATTACTCATAAGTATAAATTATCCCTCATCTAAATATTTTTCTCGAAGTTCTTCAAGAATATATATTGAATTTTTATCACTATCAAAAGAATTACTCATCTATTTAAACATTATGATATTTAACAACACCTTCAATATCTTTTGTATGGAATATAAAAATAGTTCCAGTTTCTGTTTCTCCAATATGATAGTTGTTTTTAGAAGCCAATATTTCTATAATATAAATATCAGTTAAATTTACAGTAACAAAATTACCTTGTAATTTCATCTGTTATCATACTATGTTATAAATATATTTAAATATTTTGGTCTGCATATCTAAAATAAAAATAAAATAGTTGAAACTATAATAGTTGAGATTATTGTATTAAAATAATAAGATTGTTAAAATGCGATATAAAACCCATAGGTAAATAGTGCTGTAAATCCAGCAATCAGTCCAATTGAAAGGTATTTCTTTGCCTTTACTCCACGGTCAGTTCGAGCATAGTTTGAAGTTCTAAAGCTCATATTACATATTATATTCTCCACCCCTAAAGCATTAATGGAAAATTAAAGATTTTTAATCCGTTTTTCAATTGGTGGATGAGTATCTAATGGCGAATTGATATATTTTGCAATCCAACTTCCAAAGAATAGTTTATTAAAACTTTGTAGTTTTGTATTTTTATTTGAAGAAGAATTTGTTACTATTTCTTCTTCTTCAGCTAGTCGTTTTAAACTTTTTCTTGTTGTTTCTAGAGACAGGATTTGTTTTGCAAACGAGTCAGAGTAATATTCTTCTTCTCTTGATTTCTTTGCCATTACTAACAGAACCAAATATAAAAGAATATTACTCATAAACAAACCAATAATTGAATTAAAAAACAAACTACCTGTAAATACAAGTAATGTTACTGTTAAGCCAAGAGCAAATAGAAGATTTTTTGGAATAGTTCTATGAATTTCTTTTTCTATATGTCCAAGTTCATGAGCAAAAATTCCGTTTCTAATTTGAGTATTTGTATTACAAAATCCATTTGACACTATAAGAAAGTATCCATTTAAATCTTTTGAGACAGATGCATTTAAAAATGGACTATCAACAACATATACATCTATATCTTCTTTTGATATCGTTACATCATCATTTTTAAATAATGATTGTAACTCATATTTTTCAAAGAACTCGTCATCAACTTCTTTTTTTGTTCGATAAAGTTCTCGTTGAAATCCAAAAATTATAACTAATCCTAGACTCATTATAATGAATGCAAGAAATGTTAGCGTTTCTGTAATCATATTATAAGACTAGTTATTATTCAACTGTTAAAAATGTTCGGGTGTTATATATAACTTGCAAAAACTTTTTAACCATTTATGACATATAATAACATACAGTATGTTAGATTATAATGAAGAAGTGATTTACTTTGAAAAAGAAATAGGTATTGCTCATACAAATAAACAGTGTGTTAATCAACAAAAAGAAACAGTTAAGCGTCGTGTTGTTGAATGTAAGAAAGATGAATTAGTTCCTATAAATGAAGACTTGTTTACACGATGTGAGTGTTGTAAAAATTAAAATATCATTCTTGAACAAATTCAAATAATTGTAAATAATAACAAAATATACTTGTATATACTGTCGAAAATGATTCAAACACAACTCGAAGTTGATTTGGAATCTTGGTATCATTTAATTGTAAATATGACTTGCAATTTGTAATTGTTTCATCTAATGTTGTCAACGGGCTGTAAGTTACTGCTGTAATAATTCTATCTATAAATTCAGAAAATTGGTAATGTTTACTAAAAACTAATGGGATATCTTCAATAAATGTAGTAATATTTTTATTTAAGTTTGATTTTGTAAACATAAAAGTATGTGTAAATCGTTCTGTTTCAGTATTTCCGTTTACATTTGGTTTTTTAATCTTTCCATCATCATCATCAATATCTACTCTAAATTTATCAGTATTAACACTTCTCTTATCTGAGTTTAAAATTGATATTAATGCTCGAACAGCCGAGAAAAAGACAAGAACATATATGTTATCAAACTCATCTTTTGTAATATATTTTTCTACTATATCTGTAATATCATCATTATATTCACAATTCCCTTCTAAAATATTTTGATTAAGATATGTTAAATTTGGTATATATACACCAATATAATGTTGTAAGTCTTCTAATTTAATAGTTTTATTAGCATCATAACAATATGAAATTATATCGAAAACAAAATCAGTATATACTTTTGAAGAAGACGATGAATACTCTTCAACAAGCGGAGATGTGTGAACTAAAGTCTCAGCATGATGCTTTGGTTTTTCTTCTTCGAAAATATCTTCCATTCCTTGAGACGGGTTTTCTGTAACAGATAAAGTTTGTAAATCTTCAAATTCAATATCCATCTCTATCATTTCACCACCAACTGTCCGAGTATATAATGAATTAATATCAATCATTGTTTATCACTTTCCATTGTTACAGGAAGGTTTGAAGTTTCATCTGACATTTTTGTTTGTAATGTTAAATCATCTAACTCACTCATATCTCTATATACATTAAATAAGACAGGATAAAATACTTTTAAATAGATTTGATGTTCTTTTGAGTCTGTATTAATCACTGTTTGTAATTCAGGAATAATAGGGTCATCTCCTGCCATCATTGTATTGAGCAAACAATATAACATATCTTTGAAAGAATATTTTCCCGAAACAACAATCGGATTAAATACATCATCCATAAAATTAATATAATCAGGGTGATATAACTGTTGAAGCGTATTGTTTGATGTTTTGTTAAAAATTTTATCAAAATTACTTGTGTTTATTTGAATACTATCTGATGACTGTTGCTGTAACTCATACTGTTCTGGATTAATATCGAATAGTTTACCTAACGGAGGAACAAATCCTGTTGGATATATGTAAACATCATCTGTTATCTCTGGTTTTTGCGTATCTGTCATAATATTTAATTCTCTACTTTCAATATATTTTTCATGTTTCTTACAGAACAATTGGACAGCAACAAGCAACAAATTATAATAAAATTCAATATGAATATTATTTTGTTGTAATGTATCTGTTAACTCCGTATCAATATCAAGATACTCAACTGGGTTAAACGGAACATTTTTTGCTTGTAATTTCGATGTTTGAATAACTTTGCTTAATAAATACCCTCGTAACTCATACATCGTAAAATCTCCTTCTGCTCCATAAAATGTTGTTATAACATATTGCATAAAATCAGTATAATTGTTATCTGGTAATGCAATTGGCGTCAATCTATTTAAAATTGTTAACTGTTTTGATACTTTCTTTGTATAATATTCAGAGTCAGATACATTATCAATAGTATTACTAAACCCAAATCGATGAATCGTTTCTCCAAGATAAACATCTTCTATTGAATCATCTTGTGTTTCCATTGTAACTGTTGTTTGTGAACAATAAGTATAATCTGACATTATTAAATAAATACATTTCAAACATTAAAAAACTTCGGGTGATATTATGCAAATATAACGAATTTAATTATTCTTAAACCAGTCAACTATATCTTCTGGTGAATCAGAATATTGAATATATAATTCCTCTGGGTTATCTGCATATACTGTATTATCTGATGATTCTACAAAATAACACTGATGAGTAGAATCATACCCAACAATATATTCTGTCCCATCGTCATCACACACAGTAAACTTATCTCCAAATCTATTCTCTGTTTCAAACCCTAAAAATGATTCACTACCAGGATAATTATTTGGATTTGAATTAATTACATCTTCTTTACCTAAAATTAGCAAATTACAAGTTTCTTTTCTCATACTATTAAATATAATTTAAATCGTCTTAAAACTTATGATTATAATAAGATATAAAATTTGAAGTGGTAACGGTCAGATTTGAACTGACGACCATCAGGAAGAACCTTTAACGCCTAAGCATACCGTCCTAAGCGGTATTCCTTCGCCCTAGCTCGGACACGCTACCAATTATTACTTATAATTCAAAGCTTAAAAACATTATGGTTAAATAAGAAAAATTATTCTAGTAACATTACAGCGTCTTGGAAACAGTCTAAGTGTGCTGGTCCTGTTTCACCATACTGTTCTGCGAGTGCTGTATCTTCTCGCAAATACGCAATATTTTTCTCATTTTGCGTTTCAATTTTTCCACCACAAAATACACAAAATTCTCTATCTTGATTAGTATTTGATGACATAAAAATATATTATTATTCTAATAAATGTTGTTCAACATATTCAACAGCTTCTTGTGGGGATAACCCAAATCGTTCTTCACCGCCATCAACAGGACGAACATCAATATAATTTGGCACTTCGTCTCCTTCGTTCGTTTCAGACACTAATACTGCTGATGGTTTACCAAATCGTAATTCATCCCAATCATCAGAGTCAAGATGTAAAATACTCCCATCTTTACTCTTAATTGTAATTCGGTCATCTGTCAACTTTTCTTCGAACTCGTCTAATAGTTTATATTCAGACATATATAGTTTATTCTCACATACACCTATAAAACTTATGATTATCAAAAACATACTGTGAAACAATATCACAATTACAAAAAATATCTTGAAGAACACTATCTATTTCTTCAACCGATAGTAAAATTATGTTAACAAAAATAAAATATTATTCTAATAATTATAATATTTAAACTTAATTTTTTAAACAGTAAGGATTTAGAGAATTGTGTTAAATTATTTTAAATTTAATCAAACAATTGTAAATAAATTACTTAATATATACTATATGACTTATAAAAATATAGTGGTAACGGTCGGATTTGAACCGACGACCATCGGAATGATTACCTTTACGCCTTCGCAACGCATCTTAAGTGCGTTCCCTTCGTCCAAGCTCGGGCACGCTACCAAGTAAATAATATATTTCCAACCCTAAAAAGTTATTCATTATAAGAATTATTTATATTCTTTTAAATTTACAGTAAATTCAGAAATATGTAAATAAGTAATTTCTACTCGTTGTGTATTTTTAACTGGTTTTTGTGGCAACGAATAATCTTCAAGATTTGAATCATAACTGAGTGTTGCTGATTGTCCAAGTTTCATATTTCCAGCAATAATAGCTCCATTTATTTCTGAGCTAGCACCCATACAAACTGATACATCTGATTTTTTACAATTTGCACCACCACCGTTTCCACCTTTACCGTTTCCACCTTTACCGTTTCCACCTTTACCGTTTCCACCTTTACCGTTTCCACCTTTACCGTTTCCACCTTTACCGTTTCCTCGTTTCGGGTCTCCTACTGTATTTGATACTTTTCGAGGAGCGTAAAATATACCATCCCAAGACGCTGATTGTGTTATTTTTGCATCTAGATTTGAAGACCCATATACAATATGGTGTCCTGTCGTCTTGTTTTCAACAACAACTTCTGGTGAGCCTTCATGAACCATATATTCTTCTCCGCTGATAATGAATGAAACTGTTTGATTGTCTGTTGTATTAACAATATTTATTTTTGCATCATTTTTAATATACATATCACCATCAACAACAATAGTAACATTACCATTTTCTGCATCAAAAGTTGTTACACCATCATCTAGTGATACATCTTCATCAACATAATAATACCCGCTTTTTAAAGTATCTCCATTTGTAATTGATGTGTTGGTTGCATTATTTTTAGAATCTTTTACAACACCTCTAATATACGAATCTAATGGCGGATGTTCAGTAGTTGTTGATGAAATATCACCATTAATATTATTTTTACCATCTACATTAGGTGAAGAAACATCACCATTAATTGTTGCACCACCTGTAACTGTAACACTGTTTGTGCTTGTAATTGTTTTGTCTGTCGAATCAATAACAATATCAGAAACTCCGAAAATAGCTTGAGATGTATTTTCTTCATCATTATAGTTTACTTCTGTATCTGAAAGTAACTTTATAGATTTACCCCATCCTTTATATCCACTTCCAGAAACATTAACACTTACTTGATTTGACTCAACATAATTACTTGATGTAGTTGAAGAGTTATTATATTTAAAAGTATATTTCTTGTTATTTTGAATAGATTCTTCTGAAGTGTGTATATCTATAATTGGAAGCGTGACCGTTGATTCTGTAAAATCAAATGAAGGATGCGTAATAATTTCAGTGTCATTTGTATTTCTACTATGTCTAAACACACCACCTGAAATTATCAAATATTGTGATTCCGAAGTATTATATGACAATCCTGTTATTGTTTCATTATAAATGATTGGTCCACTTGAATTATTATTATATTCTCGAACTGTAATTCGAGTCTTTACTGTATTCATAGTATTTTCTGCATTTTGTAAAGAAAAATATTGACGCCCCCCATCAGAATAGCCAACAGTTGACTGTTGACCTGCCATTAAAGTAAAATGATTTTCAAGAGATTTCTCTTGTGATTGGTCTTCAAGCGATTGAATCATATAACTTCCTTGACTAGCAAGTAATCCAATCATAAAAACTGTCATACCAAGTAAAAGTATAACACCAACTGTTTCAGAGACCCCATAATTATTTGATTTAATATACATTATTATTTATAAGAAATTCAATAACTAAAAGTCTTTGGGTTAAAAAATATTATTGAACAGTATATTCTGAAATTATTTTTGTTTTATTATTTAACATATTAAATATATGTGTTTTTATTATATTTAAAGGTTTGATGTTATACTTTTGGTGAATTTAATATTTGAATCTGTGGAAACCAACTCTTCAAAATATCAACTATTTTAAAAATTGAGATGAATTGCGAGCGAAAAAATACAGATGAATTATTTGTTTCTACTGAATATAACGATTCAGTATCATTTTGGAAAACATGTAAAGTTGCCGAAGAATTCATTTCAGTTCGTAATTTTACTGATACTTCTTCCGACGAGTCTTTTTCACAAAATTTTTCATACGATACTTTCTCTAACTCAACATATTTTGAAAGAGCCATATTAAATCTAGATAATGAATTAATCATATGTATAGCTATACAATCCCATTATAAAAAACTTCTGTTATTCAAACAATCTCAACAAGATATATAGTTATCCAATATATCAATAATACATAATATAATCACATACTAATAGTAAAATATCCAAACATTTAAAAAGGTAGAATAGTATATCTAATATATGAATTCAAATAAAAGTAATAAAGTTAATATTACACCAGATGAAGAACAAGAACTTATTGAATCTGGTGAGCGAGACCCATTAACTAAAGATGATGAAACAATTGAAGATGGAAGAAAAATTTTTAGTCGAGCAATAGATAAAGAATCAAATACACAAGAAGTTATAGTAAGAACAAAATCACTTTTCAAAGGTGTTATAATTAATTTAATACAGATATTATTATTCCCACTTATTTATTATCAAATTATTTTCATAGGATTATATTTGAGCGGTAATATGTTGCTATTAGGTGGCGGATTACTTACTGCGATTGTTTTCAGAGAAAAAATATACAAAAAATACGGAAAAGATTATCTCTTTGAACAAAAATATACTTATTTGACACGATATTACGAAAATGAAAATAAATAAGTATATTTTTTTAAATATTACTAGTTTTAAAATATCATTCTTCTAAAAATTCTTCATATTTGATTTTAAACTGATTTACAGAAGGAATATTATAACGAATTAATAAATATAACCCGATAACAAATGAATATAATATATAAAGTGTTTGTGTAGTAATTGGTATATTCCTTTCAATATATGGTAATAGTCCTCCGAATGAAACAATCATAAGAATAATAATAAGAAGCAAATATTTTTTTGAATACTGTAATGGTTTTTTAAATCCAATTGTCTCCATTAATACTTGAGGAGTGAACTTTTCTACTAATTTTCTTGAATTGTCTTGTTGATATCTCAAATCAAAATATATAATAGCTGGAACAGTATATCCAACATATTGAATAATACTTGTATAATTATCAAAAACAAGTGAAATTTGTGATGGGATAGTTATATACTGTTCAACTATCGGAATATATAAATTATGAGTGTTTAATAATAAAAAGAATAGAAATATAAATAATATTATATTAAATTTTCCAATAATTGAACTAATAAACTGTCTGAATTTTTTAATATGAGTAAGAAAATGACTATTTGATTCATTAATTACATAATCTTTACCTGATAAATTATTTTTAGTAGATGTTGAAGTTTTTGATGTTGTATTGTTTGATGTTGTATTGTTTGATGTTGTATTGTTTGATGTTGTATTGTTTGATGTAGATGTTGTATTGTTTTGTTTTGAGTTGTTTGTATTTCTATATGGATTTGTAAACCCAGTAGAATTATCTGTTTTTTGTTCATTTTGTGTAGATTTGGTTGAATAATTTGATGTGTTTTGAGCTGTAGTTGTAGACTTTGAATTAACAGCTCGCAACAATACATTTTTTGCTTCTTTTAACTGTTTGAATTCATCTTCACTACCACCTACATCAGGGTGTTTTTCTTTCACAAGGTTTCGATATTGAGATTCAATATCTTCTTCAGAAATAGATTTTAAATCAGAAAAATTAAATATTTCTTTAGCAACATCTCTGTTCATACTGTATACTTATAAGTTGACCCATTAAAAACTTTAGGGTATAATAATAACAATACTATTTCAAAACAATCTTATTCTTCGATAGAATCAAGGTCACGACCATACGCATTATATCCTTTTCCTGATTCAATCCCAACAACAGCATATAATTGCCCTCGTGGGTCTTGACCAGCCATAGCTTTAATCTCTACCTTTTCATCTTTTAAGCCATAATACGCTACATCTCCAACAGAATATCTATTTGTCATAACAATTATATTTAATAATTCTAAGATTATAAAACTTGTCATTATAAGAAGAATGAAGAGTTATTTATTCATTCATTATAAATTTTAATTAGAGGGTGTTCAATACCCATTTTATCACCTGGTTTCCATTTTTCTGGTGGGTTGTTTTTCAAGTCTTGAATATATTTTTCATTCCGTTCTTCTTTTGCATTCATAAATTCTTCAACTGCTTCTTGTGTATGAAGACCTTTATCATTACGAGTTGTATACCAGTCACAATAATCATCAAATCGTTCTTCATATCTATCTTCAATAGCATCAATAACTTTGTTCAGTTTTTCATATGCTTCAACAATCCATTCATTAGAATATTCTTCTAAATCATAATACATTCGAAGATGATTTAAAAAGTCTTCATTCTCTATTGTAACATCGGTTTCTTCTACGCTTTCAAAAATAATTTTATGAAGTGTTACAAGTTCATGAACTTGGAATTCTAACCAATCGACTTCAAACGCATCACCATCACCATATTCACCAAGAATATGATTTTCGAAATAATACTGTGTCATATTCATGTGAACAACATCATGAGCAGAACGACTAACTGTGAATCCTTCTGCCATCTGTTTAATACTTTCTCCACTATCTTTTTCATATCGGGTATGGTTAAATTCAACATCCCCAATATTTTCATTATCAAGTTTTGATACTGGTTGACGGAATAGAGGACATTCAAGTTCCCATTCAATACCAAGTTCTTCTGCATATCGTTCAAATTCTGTTGCTCGAATATTAACAGCAATACGGTCAGATAATCTGAAACCGTATCGCATCGCCCGACTCCAATAAGTAGTGAGTGTTTGTTCAATAGCATATTCATCAGTAAGTTCATCTTTATTATTAAATGCAGGTGTCGAAATAATATTATATGGAGTGAGTGTCATCTCGCATTCGTGACATTCAAGCTTAAGCGAATAATCGAACTTATGGTTCTCTTCATCTTCGTAAAGTTTTGTGCCACAGTTTGGACAGAATAGTGAAAGTGGTGGCACATTCTCACATTCCCACCATTCTCTATATGTAACTAACTGATAATTAGTATCCATCGGGTTTTCTGGAAGCGTGAAGTCTGTTTCTGGCGACGGAAGACTATCAACAGGTCGTGTGATTACTTCTTCACTCATTACACTTACATCACCATCCTGAGCATCTTCACAGAGTTCATCAAACACTTCTTCTGTAAATTGTTCAAGTGTGTAAATAAACGCATACGAGACAATAGGCGCTCGGAACTCTGGACCTTCAATATCTTGATTGTAATTATACCACGAAGTATCATTTCGTGCTTTCTCACCACCAAGATGACTTGCCCATTCTTGCCGATATTCTTGAACAAGGCGTTCATAATCATCGTTATTCTCTTCAATACGGTTCGCAACATCAGTTTCGACAGCCTCAAGCTCTTCTGCCGTAAACTTTGTCCGATACTTATCAGAAATATACTGGTAAAGTTCTTTATCATTTGACCAGTTAAATTCGTCGTGAACATCAGAAAGTTTCCGTTCAAATTGAATAATATTATACATCTGGATTTGAGTGTGTCCATCAAGACCAATTTGATGAGCGATATCTTCAAGTGCCCACTGCGGTAGATATTCTTTCATCGCATAATAAGCTAACCCTGAAGTATACAAATGTGGGTCAGCATCCTTACTATCTCCCCGTGGCGAGAAAATCCATTGTGTTCGTTTCACATTATCCATTTCTTCTTCAGAGAATTCATTAAGTAATACAGCAAGAACATTTCCATACGAAGTATTTTTAGCGTATTCTTCAACAATATTCTCAATCTTTTCTGGCGTCCAATTAAACACAATATCTTTAATATCATTTTCTAATTCGTCAGCGTCGAAACCTTCTTCGACTGTAAATGAATCAAGTTTATCAACGCTTTGTCGGAATAATGGACATTCATAAGTCCAATTATCATTACTTTTTGACTTTACAGATTCATAATCAAGTCGAGCAAGAGATTGTCGAAGTGGTTCTGTTTGTGTATTCGCAACTTCTACTTCATCAAGCGAGTCAACGCTAGTCATATGAGATGGGACAGCAGTATAAAAATCACTATTAACATCATCCGAATGCAGGAAATGACCTGAATGCCGAACACTAATCCGAGCAACTTTATTTCCATCTCTATCATAAATTGTATACCGAGGACGCAATGAATTTCGTGTCATCTTACCTACATATAAGAACTATCCCCCTAAATAGATTTGGGTATTAAGAGTTATTTTTATTATTTAAAACCGATAGTTTTTGTATACAATTATCACTATACTGTAAGTATGCCGTATCCAAATAACGAATGAGAATAATTAGACGAAGAAGTGAAAAAGAAAATTATAGAAAAAAATTGGTGAAGAAACAAAAGAAAAAACTTCAAAATGGAAAAATAGAGTTTTCTGATATTAAGTTTTAATAAACCGTTACCTTTTTAACATAATAACAAATACATAGTAATGTATGTCAAAAGAAGATATTGCCGAAGAATTTGGTATCGATAAAGATAAACTTACAGAAATTGAAGATAAAGACGATTTAGAAGAGTTTACAAAAGAAGAATTGACTGAAAAACAACAATCATTACGAAAAATTGATAATAAAATTCAAGAAGAATTTGGAGAATAATATTTTTTAAATATTTCGGCTTGAATCATATGATATATCATCCGTAATTTCTACCGTTAATACTTTATCATTTGTTGTTCCAGTTCGATTTTTAGCAATATTCAAATAAAATACTTTATCAACAGATTGGCGTTCATATTCAAAATCAAGAATAACATCAAAATATGATTCACAATAGTTTTGATACGGGAATGAATCTATAACTGTAAGTAATACAGGTTTTTCATGTTCATTTGAATACTCTTGACATACTTGTAACAACGAAAAATAATCTTTCATATCAGCAAACTCTTTTGCTTTATCAACTAATGGTAAGATGATTGCTGGCGGATTATTAACTGGTTTACTATCAGTATCTTCACCTTCCCATCCAATTTCAATAATTTTATTTTCTAATGCTTTAATTGAAATATTATCTACACTCATATAATTAGCTGAAATATTCCCATCAAACAAATTAATTTCTTTTTGAATTTCATATTTCATATCAAGAAAAGAAATAATATTATATTCATACTCATTTGCATTCATAAGTTTATATTTATATAGAAAATCATTTGAACTCGGTGTCCGATAGATAACACTAACTGTATCATCATTAATGTTTAAATTCCGTAATTGTGAGTCACCACCATCAAAACCAAGATTCATATTTATTATTTTTAGTTATATTATAGTTTATTTTATAGTTTATTTTTTAATCACTAAAGGTTTTTTCATTGATTTATACATCTTACTGTTCAAAATCCATATATGAAGATTCTACTGGGTCAACACAAATATAGTTATTAATGTGATTCTTAACTAATTCTGGTGTGTCATCTTCATAATACATTTTTTTTGCCTCTTCAACATCAATTGTAACATCTTCATTTTTAATTGAAAAACTTTCTGTTAACTGATTCACAATTGTATCAGTCACATCATCTTCAGAAACGCTTGTTATAGTAATAAGGTCGAACGATGTAACAATCGTATTATCATTTGAGACAACAGTAACATTACCTTCAGGTAACTCTTCAGTTGTAAATGAAATAACACCATCCTCATCAGATACAGTCGAATGAATATGTTGACCATCAACCTCAACTTCAAATTCAGCAAATGGTGTTCTAGTCTCACAAATACAAGATGCCCCAACAAACACAACATCAGAATCAGTCGTATCGACTTCACCAAATTCAGCTAACCCAAACCGAACATACATCTCCATTAATTTAAATGCACTATACCCTCGCAAACCAGTCATAGAATCGCCTGATTCTTCATCTACAATCTGAACAAAAGAATCAGTATCAATAATATTAGTCATTATAATAATACATTATAACTCTACCCCTAAAGCATTTACCCAAAAATATACAAATAAAAATTATTTTTACTTTTTATCACGCATCCATGATAATGCTTCATCAACAACTTCTGTATAGTTGCCAGAGAAAATTTCACTCTCTCCATCATCATCAAACACAATTTCAAACATATCCTTATCATCGACAACGCTAATAACACGGAGACGATATTTATGTTTTGTCCTATGTGTAAACTCAATTAAAATCTTATCTTCTGTTAACACAAAATCACCATCTTTTTCTTCATAAAATTCTGTTGGCTCTTTATACGCACCAGTCATCTCCCATTTCTTGATATTCAACGATTCACGAAATGATTCACGCTGCGAATGAAAATAATTTTCACTCATACTTATATTATACAAACCACACTATTAAAAACTTATCGATTATACAAACCTAAACCCAACAAAATACTAATAGGGCTAGAAATATAATATACAATATACAAAATGATGAACAAACAATTTACAACATTATCAGAAATTGATTCTGATTTACAAAGCGAAAGATTACTAGAAGAAATCGAAACGAATAATTCTCTAGAAACAATCCGAATATTTACAAATAATAAAAATACAAACTACATAATTAGAGAAATTATCGAACCAACAAACAAATACATTCCTGTTGTCAAATACAATTCTATCGATACTTATGTAAACTATCAATTCCCAACAGGATTAACAAACCACATCCAACTATCAAAAGAAGAACTACAAACCACATCAAACAAGTTTTATAACTGGGTAGAAACACAAATTAAAAACTATCTTACTGGAAAAGAAACAGAAATTAATCCAAATTCAATTTCATTTAATACACAAAATAGAATCTTCATCACTCCTGATACAACTTGCATTAATAAACTAACAGAACTTACAGACATTCAAAATAAAACAGAATCCGACACAGACCTCTTACAATCACTCTTACCAAACGAAATTTTAGTTGAAATTGACTACCGACAAGAATCTATCTAATCAAAAAACATATTTACTCATTAATAAAATAAATAATCATTACTTTTAATCCATAGAAAATATATTCAAAAACCATCTAAGAATTCTTCGACATTACACTTATCTTCATCAGGAATAGTAAACTCTTCTTCATTAACTTCATCAGACTCTAATCGGTTGATTAAATCATCAATTGGTTTCGATTCACCACCATTATATAATCGACTTGCGACGATTCTTCGTGCAAGGTCTGTCATTTTACCGTCACTTTCAGAATTAGACATACTATTATATAATAAATAGAAATATAAAAACTTTAGGGTGTGTTATTATACAAATATTAATATCAAAATTATATTTTTAATGTATATAAGTTTTTAATTTACTTTTTCTATACTTGTTACTATTAAAATAAAATAAAATAAAAAGTAACAACTTTATACTGTGTTACCAGTTATTTATTAGTTTTAACCTTCAACTTCGTATTTTTGAATAACATTTTCGTTACCATCAAGCGTTCCAACAACAGTAACAGTATCACCAGTTGTGAGTTGTGTTACTGTCGAAGTTGCACCAACGCTCGAAACAGACGAAGTTCCAACAACAGGGTCGTAGTCTTCAAGGTCACTACCACCATTATCTGTTGCATCAGATTCTGTGGTTGGGTCAGCATTCCCACCTTCATTTTCAATTTGAGTATTATCATTATCAGATGCTGTAATTGTTAGAGAATCAGCATTCTGAATACTATTCAACTGAACAGTTACTTCATAAGTCTCTGTATCAGGGTTATTTGTCCCATCATCAGTAGTATCGATTTGTCCTGTCGGAGATTCATCGAACGATACGCCTGCTTGTGCATTCTGTTGCACTTGCCCGCCAAGGTCGAGAACAAAAGTTCCAATCACAGCAGCTAGAATAACCGTAATAGCTACCATCAGAATGACGCCCACCACAGGTGAAACCGCTTGGTCATCTAATTCAAAAGTTTTTAGTTTATTCAACATTGTGTTTAATATTATATGTTTAATCTTATTTAAAAGTTATGATGTGATACTAGTATTAATATTAAAAAATAAGTATATAAATGTAAATATAAATATAAATATAAATTAAGTGTATTTTTTATTGTTTAATTTTACCAATAACAAATAATAGAAGGAATAATACAAGGATTCCAATTCCAATTATGAAGAAAATACCAAAAATTGAATCAAATAACCCGTTTGACTTATCATCGTCTTGTTCTGGTGTTTCAGTTGTTTGATTAGGTTCTGGTAGTGTTTGATTTCCACTTAAATCTTTCTGTGAAATAGTTTCTGGTAAAAGTGTTGTTTCATTTGTATCCTGATGAGTATAAAATGCGATACCAGTTATTTTAATTTCATCTGAAGTTGTAATAGTAAGATTTAATGGAGTGTTTGACGGAGTAGTATTAAATACTATTGGTTTGCCAATTTTCTCTTTAGATACTTGTTTTTGAGTTATCATATCTTTTGTATCATCATTATATAAATTTATTGTAACAGTAGATTCTTTTGGATTTTCAATCCACACAACAACTTTTGAAAATTCTTTAATAGAATCAACTCGTTGCGTCTCAAAAACTTGATGAGATTCTAACTCTTGTGATTCAGTAAAGAAAACATATTCTGGATTAGAATAATTTGATTCATTACAATTATCACATGGATTATTCCAATTATACTCAGATGTTTGAGCAACGACTGGTGTGGTGATTAAGATAACTAATATAACACCAAAGATGATATTTTTCTGGTTCATAATTATAATATTATATTGAACTGTTAAAAAGTTTAGGTTGAAACTTCTGTCCGAGTCTCATTAATATATTTAATATCGTATGAATTCTCAAACTTTTGAACATATATTGTTGAAACTTCACTTCCATTTCTTGTTATTACTTTAACACTATCAATTGTAATATCTTCGGTTTCAGATTGTTTTATACCTATTGTGACTGGTCCACTATTTCTAGTTGCATTAGATGGATTAAATTCAGCGTATCGGTAAGTATCATTACCCTTATGATTACTTGTTGAAACAGAATAACTATTAGTGTCTTTACCAATAGAGAATGTAGGTCCATTAAGATTACTTCCTGTAACAATAACTCCAAGAACTTGAGAGTTATCATTTACTGAAAGATTATTATTATTCATAATATAATCATTTGTATTATCATCACTTCCAGGCGAAATTGTTACAGTTCCACTTGAAACAGAAACTGTTGTATTATCCCAGTCTGCTGACTCAAGTTCAGATTGAGTTGATTTTTCAAAGTTAGTTGAATTTGTATAATTATATGGGGTAATACTGATATAATCAACTTCTGTATTAGAGCCAGAAGATTCGAACTTCAAGCTAGCTCCATTATACGCATTTAGTGAGGTGAAACTTGGAGTTACATATTCATTCATATGAGCAACTTCACTTCCGCTAAATAGTGTCTCTATACCAGCGTAACTTGTTGAATTATAATCGTAATTATCTGTCACTCGTGTTTCAATATTAAGAGCATCTCCGCTAAACTCGGTTTCAACAGCATATCCATCAATATCGTCAGTATTATTCAACCATTGAGTTGTCCAAACTTTATTATTATTACCATCAATTGAAACATTATCATTTTGAATTGTTGCGTTTGTTTGTCTATCAATAGAACCGTCAGATAGTTCTGCATCTGTTGTAAGATTTGTATCCCAAGATGAAGTTACAGTCGAATATTTATATCCGTTTATCGTCACATCAGAAATTGTTGTGTCTCCTTGATAGCGAGAGAATGCAAGTTGTAGTTCTGAATTAGAATCTAATTCAGATGAAGAAATAGCATCAAGAATAGACACTGTATTATTTGATGGGGAAGAAGCAATTGATTGATATCCAATTCGAGTCCCAGTTTCATCATATACATATAAGTAAACAACACTACTTGCTTGGGTGATATTTGTCGTAACTTTAACATCATCTAATTCACTATCTGAAGTATTTATCTTCTTATATTGATATCGAGAATTATCTGGTTGTGAACTAGAGAATTGGATACTATCTCCACTAACTGTTGCCACACCATTTCCTGTTCGATAAGTAGTAAAGTCACTATCAGTTGTGAAGTAAGTTGGGAAGTTTTCTTCAGTTGTTGAAACATTATATGCAGTAATTTCTAATTGTTTAAGCGTGAAATTATTATTATTTACATCATTATAAAGTCCAGGATAATATGATAGTGTTGTATTGCTTGCACTTGAAACATCTATTGTTTTTGTTGTATTTCCAGAGTAGAATACATAACCATCACGAGATGTAGCCCCATCGTAATAATAATTGATATATGCTCCACTTCCTCCGCCTGAATTAACATCATATTTAACACCAACATCAAGTTCATCAATATTATCTGAAGTATTTACTGGTTGTGTTGTATATGCTTCTACAATAGATGTATTATTTGAAATTCCGATAGGATAATTATCAGAGGACCGTGAAGCAGTTGAACCTGAATATTCAGATTTATTAAATCCATCTGGCGAATTAAGAGTCTCTGGAACTTCAATAACCGAAACTGTCGTATTTGTTGTATTAGTAACATTAGATGGGTCTCCAGACCAATTTTCACTCTTCGTAATCACTGTTTTTGAACCACTTTCTGTTACTCCAATAACAACCCATTCTCCGCTTGTTGTATGAGATTTACCAACAGTTAAATTATCACGACCATTATCATCAACAATATATACTGTTTCTGCTGTCCCCATATCATTCAATCGAACAATTGTCTCTGAATTTTGTTCATCAACATTTATTCCTGCTGTTGCTGATTGATTAGTATTATTACCAATATCAAATAAAAACACTCCTACGGCAACAGATAAAATCAAAGTAATTGCTACCAATAGAATAACTCCTATAACAGGAGATAATCCACGAGTAAACTCACTACCAAATTTTCTTCTAAACATCACTGGCAATACGAGTTCAAACCTTAAAAATGTTAGGGTATATTAGAATAAAAAACAAATATAATTTTATGCCTTTTCAACAGTAATGTTACTTACAGTAATTGACTCGTCACCATTATACGAATCTTTTCCAATTCGAATTTGTGTGACTCCAGCACTCGGAGATACTGTGAAAGTATGTGTTCCTGTTGAAGAGACTACAATAGACTCATCAGGGTCAGCAACATAATGATACTTATAACTAGGGTTATTTGAAATTGCAATATCTCCTGTAACTTCAGTAACTTCAACAGTTACTTTTAGAGAATTACTATTTTCAGTTGCTTGAGAGATGTTATAATATTCTGTATCATATTCTCCATTACCACCACTCCAGTCAATTGTTACTGAATCTGAATTGTATGTTGCAGATGCTCCACCACTTAAACTAGAGTCAAAGCCTCGTTCAAATTTACTCTTGGTGTTAATAGAGTCTCCGACAGAGAATTTATCAACACTTGTTTCTGTTGCAGTAATATTATCATAAGTGACATTACCACCAAATGGACCTCTATAAGTCAATTTAACAGTATCAGTTTGTGAAACATCAATATAATTAATATTTCCATTACGGCGACCACTTTCGTAAGTATTTGTTTCAAGAGTGATATTCCCTCCATCTAACATAGTTGTATTAACTTTCATATCATAAATACCTGAAACATCAATTGATTTTGTTTCATAATTTGAATTATCTTCAGTTGAAAGATATACACCATCAGAAACAAACTTCGAGTCAGATACAGTGTTTGTTAATGACCCATTAGTTTCGAATTCTGATTTTGAATCAACTGAAAAGAGTGTTGCAAAAGTTGAATCTTCACTTGAACCGCTTGTTACGACACTTGGAGATTCACCGCTCGCAAGCGTATCTTGTGTTGCTGCTGTTGACTGAACTACTTGGGATGAACTACTAGACCCTTCTTTTTGGGCGACAACGGTTACTTCATCATTTTTATCCGAAGTGACTGTAACTGATTGTCCGACTCCAGTTAACGAACTGTTATCTACTTTATCTCCATTTACTTTCACAAAGATTTCGTCAGCATTACCCATATCTTGAACATATGCTTTGACTCCATCATTTTCTTGCGTTAACTCTACATATGCATTTACATTTTCATTTACACCTCCACCAAGGTCAAGAACTACTGAACCAATAACAGCAGCTAGAATGACCGTAATAGCTACCATTAAAATAACTCCGATAACTGGTGAGACAGCATTATCATCAACCATTCCTCCAAACTTATTTTTAATACTCATATGTTAGTATATATATTCAAACCCTATAAAGGTTTGGCTTAGTGTAAACAAAAATAGTTATTTTTTAAATAATTAAGTATTATTTTTTACTTAATTATTTAACTTATTTTCGTCTATTTGACTGACTGTTAGATGGTTTTTTAATTTTCTTTGATTATAAATTCTTTTCCTTGGTTTGTTGCAGTAATTGTGTATTTTGTTGATTGTATTGTTATTGTTTCTCCTGGTTTAAGTGTTTGTGTTTTATTTTGTGTTTGTAAGATGATAGAATCTGCTGTTCCATAATCATTAACTGTGATTGTTGTTTGGTTATTCACAGTCGAAACATCAACGCTTGAATGTGGGTGTGGTGTTGGTTGTAAAGTTGCAAAACCCATATATAAATAAACCATTACAATTACTGCTCCAATAATTGTTAAAATAAGTAATAATATATGAGTAATAGGATAACTTTTGCTCATAATATCATTTAGTAAGTAGAACCTAAAAGGTTTTTGTTTTTATATGGGTTTTATGATTCGTTTATTCGATATATTTCATAATCATCATCTGTATTTGCTCCAATTAATCCATCTTCAGCATTGACAGATACTTTGAGGGCATTAGGAACAGGACCACCAATTTGACCTGTTAAATCAACAAGCTCTTTTGAATTTTCGGTTTGATGATTGAATGCATATACTTTATTATTAATAAATAGATAACTAATTGAATCTTTGTGGGCTTTAATATATATACCTCCGCCTGGATTAGAGTTTACATTAATTTTTGTAACTTTATCATTAGTATTTGATGATAAATCATAAACATCAACAGAATCTTGACTTTCTGTTAATACGAACGCATAATCATCTTGAATGCTTGACATTTCTGTTAAATTTCCAAGAACTTTACTTTCAGACACATTTTTTAAAGAATGTGTATTTCCTTTGTTATCAACAACATATGTTTCTCCATCATCGTTTGATATAAGTGTTTTATCTGTTGTTTCAGAATAACCAATTCCAACAGAGTCTCTATATGCAGCTCCTTTTTTAACAGTTTGATTTCTTATGATATTAAAATCTCCTGTTTTTAAATCTCGATTGTAGAGTGATATATTTACATATTCTGAGTCATCTGTTTTTCCCGCTTTCACGCCATATCCATTTTGATAATTTGAACCAGAATTATCTTTACTATATGCTTGTTTATATTGATTTCCGAGCGAAGTATAGTTTGTTGTGAAGTTTTCATAAGTGTTATTTGAATAATCATATGAAGTAGTATCTACTAATGCATAATGGTCTCCTGGTTCTTGAGTCCCCAGTAAAATAGAACTCGTAAATTCTGTATCTCTTACAAAATATGAACGGTCTCTATCCCGAGGGAAGTTTGAATGGTCAATTATTTGTGTTTCTGAACCAGTTGATGGGTCGATTTCAAGAGTATATCCACCAACAGGACAATTCATAACAATACGACTTCCATTATCTAATAACATATTACCTGCTGCATAACTACATGATGGGTTTACAGTAGATTCTTGTTTTGTTGATAAATCATCAACTGATATACTGTTTGCTGAAGACCCTGTTGATGGATTATAATTTCTGATTACATTTCTGTCGCCATTTGGCAATTCACCAACAACACTTGTTGTATCAGACGAATTGACTGAAATTGTAACTGATTCTCCAACAGTATCTAATACAGCACCGCTTACAGGACTTCCATTTTTATATATTAATATTTTCTCACTATTCCCAATATCAATTAGACGATAAGTTACAGAACCAGCATCTTCATCAATAGTCACTCCAGCTGTTGCTGCATTAGAGTCAACTCCTAAATCTAATACAAACACACCAACAGTAACTACTAATATAACAGTAATTGCAACCATAAGAATAACACTAACGACTGGGCTTACTGCTTTTTTATCTAAGTTTTTATTTTCTCCCAACCCCATTATATAAATATTTTGTTTCTTCCTATATAAAAGTTGTCTTCTGTTTAATATTAATACAGATAGTATATACTATATTAACATCATAACGGCTTTAGGGTTTGAACCATAAATTAAAAATAATAAAATTATGTCTATAAAGAATGTTTTAACAACACCAATTTCTGAACTACATCCAGTATTAAAAGTATTGTCATTTGTGTGGATAAGTATGCTTATTACAATAATCGTTTGTTTCTTATTAATAAGTATGAATATAATTACAATAGGGATTGGGGGTAGTATGAGTCCAACATATGGTCATTGTTCTGTTGTAGGATTAGAACCGACAACTATTAATACTGTTGAAGAAGGAGATACTGTTCGTATCGAGCGTGACTCTGGAACAACAATCATTCACCGAGTGCATACTAAATATGATTCGTATAATCCAGATAACGCAACTCATCATATTACATACAACGGAAAGTTCTGGAATGGTAACTTCGCATTATATTCACCACATGACCAGTATGATGATGTAGAGTTAGAAAATAAAACAGTTATCGTTACAAAAGGCGACAATAATTCTATTGTTGACCCTGAATTATTCACAAAAGAAAACTTAAAACAAAAAGCAACTTGGTCATATTCACTCCCAAACTCTGTTTGTCCATTCTAAAAGAGTTTTAATTTGTTAAGAGATTCTGTAATTGTGTGTATAGTAAAACAGAGTGTTGGTCATTATATGTTTTAAAAACCATACTTACTGGATGCTGATGGACTTGTGGATTATCAGGTTGATGCACATACAGTTCAAGAAGTGTATATAAGTTTGTGATAGTGTATGGTTGTGGGTCAGATAATAGCACTCGAATAATTGTATTGAGATATGCTTCAAACATATGCGTGTTTCTATGTGTTGGAATCGCTGAACTAAACAATTGTTTGAAATAATTAAATTTTACAGTAAAATGAAAATCATAATATTCTTCAGTTGTATTAACTGGTGTTTCAACACAGAAAGTGTTTTTATGGTCTATTGTGTATGTAACTTGGTTCTCCATGTGATATGTGTTGTCATACTACCTTATTAATTTTAGGGTTAAATATGAAAAAAATATTTTTTGATATTAGTTAGACTTACACTCGTCGCATACGATAACAGTTACTTCTTTTGCAAATTGTTTTTCAAACCGTTCACCTTCATTCTTCATTGTCTTTGGATTCGATGCTCCATCTTTACCGCAATCATAACATTCTGTCATACACTATTTTTATACACACCACATTATTAAAAGCATTACGGTCAATATATATTTAATAATTGTATTTTGTCAGAAATTTAAAAATAATACCAATCAAATAAACCAATATATGTCTATAATTTGAAACACTACTAATTAAAAATATATGTTAGTAGAATATAAAAATATAGATACTTTATTTTTTATTTATCTACAAACGGTCAACTTTTTCTTTATTTTCTGACTTATAATATTCAACAATAAAGAAAAAACTACCAAAAACAAAGCCAATAATATGAGCTAGATGGGCAGTTTGAACTGATGCTAATCCTGTAACTAATTGTTGTTGGACTGTTAGTAAAATATAAAACGAAGTAAATCCAACTAATAAATATTGATTAATACTTTCATCTAGAAATGTTAGTTTTGGAATATATGAATTTTCTTTCTTTACTAGTGAAATACTTGTCATATATTTAGAGAAATGATATCCATATAATCCAATTACTGCTCCAGAACTACCAATGATAGATATCGGTTCACCAGCAGCTGCTGAATATATTACAAATGAAAGTCCATTTGAAATAATACCCAAACTAATGAATAAAATAAAGAATTCAATATATGAGTATTTTTTAAATGGTTGGTTTGTAGCCACAACAAAAAACAATAATCCATATATATTACCAATTAAATGAGAATAATTTGCATGACTAATAGAAGAAATGATTAATTCAAAAATATTTTTTCCAGAAAAACTAAAGAAATCCATCCACAGTATTCCGCAGATATTGACACCTAATCGAGATGGAAACATTATTTGAACAATTAACATCCAACTAACAAGAAGAAATGAAAGGAGAATAACTGAATCTTGTTTCTTATTTTTAAAAGAATCCATATATAATTACAAGTAATCAATTGTTATAAAACTTTTCCATAAATAATAACTAATATTATCGAATTTCAATAAAGTTTACTTCCGCTGTAACAGTTGTATCATCATTTTCAACAGTTACAATCCATTCGTGTTTCCATCCACCAAAACGCATATCAGAAACATAATGTAAACCTTTTGAGAATGTATCATAGACTATATCTTCAGCATCATACTCATCAAGCCCACCATCATCTTGAATAATTACTTTTCCACCTTCAATCGCATACTCTCGCACTTCATCATCTCGCTTATTATAATAACTAATCGCATCGTGTCCATAGTTTACAAACTCTTCTTTACTTGACGAGTAAATAACAGTATTATGTGGATTATCTACTCGCTCTTCATGTTTTTCAATAGTTACCATATACAAGTATTACTATCATATCCTTATAAACTTTTTCATTAACAGTATATTCACGATGAATATTACTAACTAATAAATATATTACGCACTAATATTCTTGTATTATAATCCAGTAATATTATACGGTAATTAGAAAATAAAAAATTTTTATAGTTATGTTTCGTCTAGCGTGAATACTTCTTTGAAATTATGTTCGCCACGGTAATCTTTATAGTGTCGTTCACAAGTAATTACTAACTCATTATCGAATAAACCACCGACGAATAATGCGAAGCCGTCACCACCACAACCTGAGTCTTCACTTCTTCCACTTACTATCTTGATTAACAATAGTAAAAGCTTCTCGCCATTCGTGAATATCATATTCTTCTGTTTGTGCGTCTGCGATTGCTCGCACAAACTCTTTATCTAAATATTCTTCAAACGGATTCGTCATAATTAGAATGATTAAATTATTCTTATTTATACTCGTTCAAGTGATTTATACGAGTGTAAGTCTTGTTTGATATTCTCTGCACACTTTTCACATATATCGTCTGATTCGTATCTATATTTATGGTCTGCTTCGTTACCATCACAGATAGGAGATACATAGTCACCATCATAATTCTTACATCGAGTCATAAATAACAATTACTATTGGATAGTTATAAAACTTTTTCTATTAAGATATTTCTCCATAAACTCTTTAGGGTTGTAGTTATTATTTAAAGTTATATGAATTACTCACTTCAATACGCCACACGCATATTCAATAACCTACCAACTCCGAACTTAAATCAATTTAAACAAGTTCATACAGTTACTTCACTCACAATACTTACGCTTGTCGTTACATTCTTTACGGTTGGAGATACTGGGTCTACCATTATGGTGCTAGAAACAGGAGTGGCAACTGAACAAAATCCAATTGCACGGATTTTTTATGAACAGCTCGGATATGGTGGTTTAATTCTACATAAAGTTAGTGGAACACTCTTACTTATCTATCTTGACTATAAATTCCGAGTAATTAATCAAAATCAAAAAGAAAACGGATGGAAAAAATTTGTATTCAAAGGAGCAACTTATGTTCCGATTATTATGATGGTATTAATTGGAAGTATTGCAGTCTTTGGGAATTTATATGAATATACACAAATTGCAGCAATGTATGGTGAAGACCCATTTAACATGTATGACTTCCTCAAACAGTATTTTATTTAAAATATATTTACTTTTTATTATTTTGTTCGGTGAATTACCCTAATTGTTTTAGGGTTTGGTGTATTAAGCTAACATATGAGCGGACACATTACACAAGTTGCGAGCGATGATGAACTATGCCGTCGAAGTGGTATCACAGAAGATGGAGAAGTATTACATCACATTTATGTAGACCAGCACGATAATAAGTATTTCTCTGCAACAACCATTCTTGACCTGTTTGAAAGTGATAACGGAAAAGATGGATTGAAGAACTGGCGTGAAGAAAATGATGGAACTGGTGATACAGAACACCACGAACGCATTCTCGAATACGCACAACTCCGAGGAACTTTGTGTCACGCCAAAGCTCAAGAAAAATATGTAGACGAACAAATTTGGGATGAAGAGGAAGACCGAGCATTACAACAATTACAAGAATTTGGTGAATATTATGGCGAAGATGCGTTCGAACGATATCAAAGACAAGTTGAATGGTTTGTCGATGAAGTTCACAGTATGTTAGACCCACTACTTGACGAAGTATTATATGTTGAAAATTATTGTTTTAATTCAGAGCCATCATATGCTGGTCAGGTAGACTTCGTATATCGAAATACTGATGGAGAGATTGTAGTTTGTGACCTTAAAACTTCAAAACATTGCTCGTATAAATACTTCTTACAAACAAATGCCTACGCACGAGTAATCGAACAAGAACTTGGAGAAACAGTCGATAAACTCCAGATTTGTCGAGCATATCCAAACGAAAAAGATAGTGACCTTCACACGGTAAACAGAGATGAAATGGTTATTACTGTTGAAAAACTTATTCAAACAGATGAAGGAGTTAAAATGTGTCTTGATTCTCCATTTGAAGCAAAAGAAACAATAAAAAATGCTGGTGGTCCAATAATTAATTCAACTTGGAACGCTGATGAAGAATGTTGGACAATTCCATTACAAAATGATAATGAAACAGTAGTCTGTGATTTAGCAATTCATGAAATTACTGATGCAGGATGGACAGTAAATATCCCATCTTATATTAAAAATGGAATTAAAAAACAAGTCCCAACCAATGAAGTTTCTTTTAAGTATGAAAATCCATATAAAAACAGAGGAGAACAATTAACAGAAGAATTTAATACATTAGCAAAACAAATAACTGAGAAAAGACCAGTATATTTCCCTGAAGAGTTACTCAATACTCAATCCTTCCCATTTGACAAACAATATATTCAAAAAAGTATTGAATTAATTACAGATAATATAGGACAATTTGGAGATGTTCATCCACATGAAGTATGTGCAGCTGCACTTATTACAATTGGTGTTTCAGAGAATATTGTTTATACTGAATTTACGAATGTGAATAAAAAATCTGTTAAAAACATTCAAAGAAATATTTTATAAATAGTTAAATCTTATTTTTCATTTTGTCTTCAACCCAATTGAGAACTGCTTGTGGACTCATTTGACCACAAATAACATCATCTCCACTATGATAAGCATCCCACTTGTTTAATATATTTTTAGATGAATACACAGAAATATATTCATCATCTTTCCAAAACTGGGCAAGGATGATATCATCTGAATTATCGACTGTCTTTTCTACATCTTCTAAGTCATCATTCCAATTATTAATACCATCTAGTTCTTCTAATACATCTTGTCTTTGATTTCTAAAATCTTGTTCACTCATAATAGAGTTATTTTGTCAAGATATACTTTAATGTTACGGTTATATATTTATTTATTATTTATTCATCCCATTGTAATATTGGATATTTATTTGTTGTTTGCCATACAGTATTCCAATTAAATTCATTCATATTAGTTTGAGCGTTTGTTCCTTGCATTTCAGAAGTTGTTAATCCGTGAACATTTGTAGTTGAATTATATGAGTCAGGATTTCCAGTATATCCAATTGGTTCTTGTTGTGTTGTTGAACTAATATCCCAATATGTATTAGTTGTTGTTCCGCCTCGTTCCCAGCCAACTAATCCACCAATATGAGCTTTCTCTTCATCAGCAGATGATACTGTTCCAGTCGCATACGAAGTATATATTTCTCCTTGATTCATTCCAACTAGTCCACCAATATTTACTTGACTTTCTGAAGAAGATGATACTGTTCCAGTCGCATATGAATTTTTGACTATCCCAGTCGTTCTTCCGACTAGTCCACCGATTGGACTCGAATCGTTATTCTTAACTGTTCCAGTCGCATAACTTTTTATAATTAGAGTATCACCACCTGAACCAACTAATCCACCAATATTTTGACTTCCAGTTACAGTTGCCGAACTAGAAGATTTACTTATCTTTACATCATAGTAACCGCCACTTTCACCAACCAAACCACCAACATCTGATTGTCCAGTAATAGAACCACTTGTATATACATTTGTTATATTACCATTATCATTATTTCCAATAACACCAACATCAGTATTACCTTGTATACTAACATCTGTAACTTGCAAATTAGATATATTACCTGCATTATATCCAATTACACCAACACTATCTTCTGAATTATTAATATATATGTTATTAATTGTATGATTATTCCCATATATTTCACCAGTAAATTCATATCCATATTCTCCGATAGGTAGGAAACCATTTGTTGTTTTATCATAATATTGCCCTTCTGTTGCTTCCCAATTCTCTGTATTACTTCCATCAACATCTTTTACAAGTTTATATGAAGCACTTTTATCTGATTGTATACCTTGTAATTGATAGATATTAACAATTGGTTTTTCTCTTGAATTCTTTTGTGTAATATCATATGAAACATCACTCTCTGTTCCATTAATTACAACAGTATTTTTATTTGTAAAAGTAAAATTAACTATTGAAGATGTATTTTGAACAGCACCAGCATAAAATGGTTTAAATCCATCTTTTTCAACGACACTAACTGCGATACGATATTCATCTTTGACTGGTTGAGTGAATGAATATTGTCCTGTCTGATTTGTTTTTGTCTGTTCAATTACATTTCCACTTGTATCTAATAAATACACGGACGCATCTTCAAGATGTTTATACTCACTACTAGAACTATCTGGGAATGGATTGAATGTAACACCTAACGCATTATTTGTTTCGGTTGTAGTGTTATTATCACTCGAATCTGTTGTATTATTTGTTGGTGTTGGTGTTGGTGTTGGTGTCAGTGTATCACTTGTATCATCATCTTCTGGTGTTTCTGTTATTGTATCATTTGGAGTCGTATTATTCGTTTCACTCGAATCTGTTGTATTATTTGTTGGTGTTTCAGTTATTGTAGTGTTATATTCAGTAGGTGTTGGCGTTGGGTCAGGATTTGGTTCTGGGTCAGGATTTGGAGAAGGACCAGGATTCGGTTGCAAAAATACTCCAACTAATAAAAGTAATATTAAAATAAGAAGAAGAGATATACCAATCTTTCTCCAATTACGATATGTATCATCTTGAGTGTTAGATTTTTCTGAGTTAGACATATTAATAATATAAGACTAAAATTATAAAAAACTTCGGGTGTTTTTTAAGATGTTTTTAATATTATATAACGATAATATAGTAAGGGTGACTTACAGTGAAATGGTGAAATTATGGTGGGGGTTTATAAAGGGTCGGTTACACTCGTTGTAAGTGGCAGAATGAAGAATCCGTAATTCAACCGTCGCTACACTCCGTTATTATTACAGTAGTATAATATAGCCGTCGCTTACGACACTGC
>Ga0209946_1000007_pt1 | contig 93040 bp, 101 predicted proteins | sample SalPon2_A_H2O_MG_FD_185704 | JGI IMG/M metagenome (GOLD analysis project Ga0209946, IMG submission 185704) | Salt pond water microbial communities from South San Francisco under conditions of wetland restoration - Salt Pond MetaG R2_A_H2O_MG... | ecosystem: Environmental > Aquatic > Non-marine... | reverse complement strand
TGGGTCGCCACCCCTACCGGTTGCGATTCGGCGGCGACGACCCGGACGGAGCCGCTGCCGTGGAACGCGCACTCGACCGGACACGGACCACGCAGTTTGCCGACCGGTCGGTGGCGTCGCTGTCGGGCGGAGAGAAACAGCGCGTCCTGCTGGCGCGTGCGCTCGCGCAGTCTGTCCCCACGCTCCTGCTGGATGAGCCGACCGCGAGTCTCGACATCAACCATCAGGTCCGGACGCTCGATCTCGTGGCCGGATTAGAAGAGACGGTCGTCGCGGCCATCCACGACCTCGACTTGGCGGCACGCTACTGCGACCGCGTCGTGTTGCTCGCGGACGGGTCGGTACAGGCGGTCGGCACGCCGCGAGCAGTGTTCACGGCCGACCGGCTGGAGCGCGTCTTTGGCGTCGACGTGACCGTCGGTGAGAATCCCGCGACGGGGACGGTGACGGTGACACCGACTGCGGGCGTCTCGCTCGGGAGCGAGTCGGATTAGCCGCGCGTCGAACGCGCCTCGCGTATCTCGGCTCCGTCGCGGAGTTTGTCCTCGCAGTTCGGACACACCCGAACGGATTCCAGTTCGTCGGGCGCGAACACCCGGACGTACGCCTCGGTGACGAAAGACTCGCAGTTGGCACAGTTTGGCATACGGACGGGGACGGCGGGACGGACTTGTAGGTTTCCCCGCCTACGAGGTGAAACTGTTGTCACACTCCATGCAGGTGAGTTCGAACCGCCCCGCGTCGGTCAGCGAGAGTCCGTGGCCCGTTTCCTCCTCGCACTCCTGACAGTAGACGATTGACTCGATTTCGTCCCAGTCGTGTTTCGACTTCGGTGCGCCCAACGCCCAGCCGACGAGTTCGTCGTCGCCCGTGTTGGTTCCCTGCTGGAACTCTCCCGGCTCGAACCGGATGAGTTCGCCGCCACTGACGACGGCTTCGGTGTCGCCGTCACGGCCGACGGTGAACGTCGCCTCGCCCTCCTCGACGTAGAACACCTCTTCCTGGTCGTGGTGAGTGTGGAGACCACCGGAGAAGGACTCGCCGGGCTGGAGTCGGAAGAAGTTCATCGCGAAGTCACTAGTGTCGAGCGCATCGGAGACGGGACGACGCTCGCTGTGGACGCCGAGCGGGTTGTTCTGTATCCCGACGTCGTCGATGGAAGTGTGGTCCATACCCGACCGTGTTGGGCCGGTCGCTTGAATCTTGCCGGCTTACGCGCGCGGGAACTGGTCGATAGTGTCGGCCTCGAAGGTCTCCTCGTCGAACTCGTACTCGTCGCCGAGGAAGGAGAGCACCTCCTTCACGTCGCGCTGGGCGTTCTTCAGACAGGTCGATGCACCCGGCGAGGGCGTGATGTTGAAGATAATGTCCTCACCGACGATCTTGGCCTCGCCCATGTCGAGGGATTTCTCCGAGGTGTCGACGATCTGTGGGCGAACGCCCCCGTACCCCTTCGCGCGCTCGATGTCGCCCTCCTCGACGCTCGGGACGACCTTCTGGACGTGCGGCAGGAACTGGTCGGTGCCGACCTTCGGCACGTCGTAGATGAGGTTCCGGACGACGTACGGCAGGAGGATGCGGTCAGAGAGCACGTTCGCGTAGCTGAGGAACGCCGACGGCGAGAAGCCGAACACGTCGAGGAAATCACTCACCGTCGAGAGCCGACCGCGTTCGAGCGCGGGAACGAGCTTCGCCGTCGGCCCGAATCGCGTGATGGAGTCGTCGTGCACGTCGGCGTCCCCGTGGACGGCTGCGAACGGGAGCTTCTTCATCTGGAGCGTGTACACCTTCCCGTTCAGCAGGTCGTCGGCGAGGAAGAAGCTCCCCGCAATCGGGAGCAGGACCTTGTCCTCACCGTAGCCGAGGTCCTTCGCCATCTGGAGGCTGTGCGAGCCGGCGGCGACGACGGCCGCGTCGGCGTCGAACCGGCCGTTGTCCGTCCCGATGGTGTAGCCGGTGGTCGTCGGCGTCACGTCCTCGACGCGCGTGTCGGTGAACACGTCGACGCTCGTCTCCTCGTCTGCCACCTCGACGAAGGACTGGGCGACGGCACCGTAGTCGACGACGTAGCCATCTGGCGTCTGAAGCGCCATCAGCTCGGTGTCGGGGTCCCGCCCCTCCACGACCTTCGGCTCGCGGTCTGCGATCTCCTCGCGACCGATAGGCTCGAGCTTGGGGAACAGGTCGCCGAAGCCCTCGTCGTCGTAGCGGGCCTCGAGTTCCGCGACCTCCTCGTCGCCGACCGCGAGCACCATCTTGCTCCGCTTGTCGTGCATCTCGCGGTCCTCGTCGTGGTGCTCGAGGTAGCCGGCGAGGGTCTCGGCGGCCGTCTTGACATTCGACGCCTTCTCCAGCGTGTAGTTCGTCTCGATGTCGCCGAAGTGGAGCGTCTGTGAGTTGTTCGTGTGGTTGGAGTTGATGGCCGCGATTGACGGCTCCTTCTCGATGAGCGCGATCGAGTCGATGTTGGTGAACTTTGCACTCGTGTACAGGAGCGATGCGCCACTGATACCGCCGCCGACGATGACGAGGTCGTACTGTCCAGACATAGTGAGCGTTATCCGCGGTTTACACCGAACAGGAAAACCCGTTTTGTTCGCGTTACACTGACTCCGAAGAGCACCGCCGCTCACGCCGAAGCAGTCGACACAAGAGCCGGAGGTGGGGGGTTCGAACCACGGTCTGTCGCCGTGTCCCGGTTCAGACCCCTCTATTGATGTCAGCCTCGGTTCGCTCGGGCAGAAAGCCGGAGGAGGGATTTGAACCCTCGGCCTATTCCTTACGAAGGAATCGCTCTGCCAGCTGAGCTACTCCGGCGCGCAACCGTTCATGGTACGACGGCGAGTAAAAGGGTTGCGAACCAAACTCACCGACGGCGGAGGCGAGCGTCCAGACAGACGTTCTCCTCGTGGGGGGCGTACGACCGGACGACGCGTCGCGTCTCGATATCGATGGCGTACGCCTCGCCCGCCGCCTCGCGAATCGCGCGCTCGCCCGGCCCGAACGGGTCGGAGTCGTGCTGGATGTTGTACAGGTGGAGCACACACTCGTCGCCGGCCAGTGCGACCGCGGTATCGAGAAATTCACTCGCCGTATGCGGGAGATTCATGACGACGCGGTCGGCCCACCCGTCCCAGTCGGCGGCGACCTCGCGCACGTCACCCTCGACGGCGGTGAGGTCGGCTTCGACACCGTTCCGGGCCGCGTTCTCGCGCAGGTACTCGACGGCCCGAGGGTTCAGGTCGCAGGCGACGACGGCCGCGCCCCGGGCAGCCATCGGGACGGCGAAGGGACCCACGCCGGCGAACATGTCGAACACCTGCTCGTCGGGGGTGACCTGCTCGATTACGCGGTGGCGTTCCGTCGCGAGCCGGGGCGAGAAGTACACCTCCGCGATGTCGAGCAGCAGTTCGGTGCCGTACTCCGTGTGAACGGTCTCGGTGCCGTCGCCGGCGAGCACGTCCCACTCGCGCACGCGGAGTTCCCCCCGAATCTCGGAGGCGCGGTTGACGACAGTGTCGACGGGCAGCGACGAGTCCATCACCGCGTCGGCGACACGTCGTGCGCGCTCGTCGTCGTCCTCGTCGAGGATGACGATGCGACCGAGCCGTTCCAGCGACGGCTCGAACCCGAGAATGTCCTCGGGGAGCGTCTGGGTCTCGCGGCGCGGCGCGTCGAACGAGACGACCTCGTGGTGAGCAATCGCGTCGGCGTCGGTGACGGGGATGTAGAGCCAGCCGTCGGCGACGGTGATGTCGTAGTCGTCGCGGACGAGGTTCCGGTCGGCGAGCATCGCCCGCGTCGTCTCGCCCTCCTCGGGCGGGACGCGGACGCACGGGACACTCATTGCCGGAGAGAGTGGGCCGGCGGCGGTAAGCGTGACGGACGCCGGGCGTGAACGGGGCGCTTATTCTTGTGCCACCGATGGACTGTGTATGCTCACGTTCGTCGGACTCGGCTTGTGGGACGAAGACTCGATCACCGTCGACGGCCAGCGCGCGCTCCGGGCGGCAGACGAGGTGTTCGCCGAGTTCTACACGTCGCGGCTGATGGGGACCGACCCCGAGTCGCTCGCCACACACCACGGCGTCGATATCGACGTGCGCGACCGCGCCGGCACCGAACAGGAGCCGGAGCCGATTCTCGACGCTGCCGAGTCGGGAGACGCCGTCTTCCTCACCGCCGGCGACACCATGATTTCGACGACGCACGTCGACCTCCGGCTGCGCGCCCACGACCGCGGCATCCAGACGCGCGTAATTCACGGAACGACCGCCTCGGCAGCGGCCGCGTCGCTGACTGGCCTGCAGAACTACCGCTTCGGGAAGGCGACGACGCTTCCGTTCCCGTACGCACACGGCGGCGACGGCGTCCCAAACTCCGTGTGTGACACGCTGGACGCGAACCGAGAGCGCGGCCTCCACACGCTCGTCTATCTCGATATCAAGCAGGAGCGCGGCGAGTACATGACCGGTGACGTGGCCGCCGACCTGCTCGCCGACGGGTACGAGGACGTACTCGGAGTCGTGGTCTGTCGAGCCGGCTCGCCCGAGCCGCGCGTCGAGGCCGGTCTGTTGAGCGACCTCGCTACCCGCGAGTTTGGCGACCCGCTCCACCTGCTCATCGTCCCGGGCGAACTCCACTACATCGAGTCGGACGCGCTCCGCGAGTTGGCTGGTGCACCCGAAGAACTGTCCGAACCGGTCTGATTACTCCTCGCGGCCGCCGTCGGCGCGGACGCCGCCGCGTCCCGGCGGGTCGCCGAAGTCGAACTCGTGTTCGTCGCCGGTGACGAGATACAGCAGGTCGGCGACGACGGTCTTGAGCTCCGGAAGATAGCGCAGCGTCGCGAACATGATGGCGACGAGCGCGACGACCGACGCCGACTGGCTCAGAATCTTATCGGCGACGAGGAAGGAGACGTAGTAGGGGTCGCTCTGCCCGAACAGCGCGAGCACCTGCGGGACGAACACCCGGAACCACTGTTCGCCGAAGGCGACGGCGATGAAGACGTTCCGGACGAGGTTCAGCCCCCAGATGACGGGAATCGAGACGAGGAACGCCTTCGCCTTCCGGTCGAGTGGCGCATCGACCGCGGTGATGAGACCGGCGAAGATGGCCATGCTTCCCAGTCCGGTACACGCGAGTTCGATCTCCGTGAGGATGCGGTGGCCGTTGGGCCGGACGAACAGGAAGACGCTCTGGAGTCCGTTGTCGTTGGCGACCAGCTCGGGGTGGTAGCCGAGCGCGTTCATCGCCCACTGGGTCTGGAGCGTTACCGTCCGAATCATCGGCTCGTAGATGGCGTCGATGGTCGTCGCCGGCAGGTAGATCACGCCCATCACGGCGACGGCCCGCGAGATGACGAACAGGGAGTCGCGGCCGTCGAGCAGCAGATAGCCGGTGTAGAAACACAGCGGGACGGCGACGAGCGCGAGCGCCGCCTCGATGAAGCTCGACCCGACGAACCAGAACTGCGGGACGAGCGTGCCCCAGAAGATACCGAAGACGCCCCACGTCGTCGCCGTCAGCAGTCGGCCCGCCCGCTCGTGGTAGTACATCGCGAGCGCGCCGGCGACGAAGCCGCCGACGGAGAGCCACGCGAGCGTCGCGGTCAGCAGTGAACTCGCCATTGTCTGCTTGTCGGCTTTCAGCGGTAAATCCTTGCTGGTCGGAGAGTTAGTGTTGAGACCGTCACCCTCCGACGAGACGCTACGGCGGGAGGTGCCGGTCGTACACGTTTCGGCGGTGGCCGACGGCCTCGACGCGGAGGAGGTTAGTCTCGCGGTCCCAGGTGATAATGACGCGGTAATCGCCCGCTCGTAGCTTGTAGTACGGAAACCCGGAGAGTGGCTCCAAGCGGTGTTCGGTCCATTCGGTCGCCTCGTCGACTTTGTTCATCACGCGGTCGGCGGCCTGCGGGTCGAGACCGTCCAGATGGCTGAGGGCCTGTTCGGTGTACTCGACGTCAGTCATCCAGCCCCAGCCGCTCACGCGCCTCTTCGGCGGACACTGTCTCGTCTCGGTCCGCCTGCTCCCGACTTTCTTCCAGGTCGGCGAGCGTCTCTTCGGACAGCGTCACCGGCGGGTTCACCCAGTCACGCAGCGCGTCGCGGATAGCCTCGGACTTGCTGGAGTACCCGCGGCGCTCCCACTCCTCGTCGATACGCTGCAGCAGGCTCTCGGGGACGCGAACGTTGATTTTCTCCATCCGGTCGTCGCCGGTGTCCGTATCGGTGCTCATAGCTGTGATACAGTGGTACTACAGATAAGCGTTCGGCATACTTCCAGAGCCGGGCTTACTCTGGAATGGGTTCAAAGTAGCAGCTTGGTCGTCGCTTGTGGCGCTACCATTCGAGCGCCCCGATTTACGAACAGTAAACACTGCATCCGTACCACGGCGCTGTCGCTGTGTGGGTAGCGCGCGAAAGAAAAATCCAGTTTGGTAAACCGGGGAGGTCCGGTTAGTTAGCTATCGTTAGTTGCCGCGGCGGAGCGCGATGAGCGCTGCACCGGCGAGGGCAACAATCGCGACTGCGCCACCGAAGCCAGGCTGGCTTCCGGAGGTCTCAGTCTCGGTTGCACCGCCCTCGGTCGGCGTGTCCGTCGCGGGCTCCGGCGTCGGCGTGTCCGTTGCCGGCTCCGGCGTCGGCGTGTCCGTTGCCGGCTCCGGCGTCGGCGTGTCCGTTGCCGGCTCCGGCGTCGGGGTTGCCGTGGCCGCTGCCTCGCCAACCGTACCCTCAATCTCGACCGGCGCGTTCGCGAACGCCTGGCCCGTCGAGGCTGCCGTCACAGTGAACGTCGTGTTCTCCGAGACGTCCGAGAAGTCGAACGTACCCGAGAACGTGCCGTCAGCACCAACGGTCACACCGTTGGCCGTCTTCAGGAACGGGTTGCTACCCGACGCGCGAGCGCGGATGTTAACCTCGGTTCCCGGTGCGACGTTCGTTGTACCGCTAATCGTCTGTCCGGATGCGGCTTCGACGGTGATGTCGTCGCCACCGTTCACCTCTGCCGTGCGCTCCTCCACGCTGAAGGAAGCAGTCACGACTTCGTCCTCGTCACCGGCGACGAGATCCGTGCTGTCGGCGAGCAGACCGAACTCAACGTCGAAGGTCTGTCCGTACAGACTCTCGGCGCTCGGCGTAGCGTCGTCGTTGTCACCGCGGTCGAAGGCAACGTCGCTCGTGTCGAGTGCAACGAAGACGGTGTTGTTCGCGCTGTCAGCGACAACGTTCAGGCCACCTTTCGTATTGGTCTCACCGAAGTCGACCGTCAACGGCTCAGCATTCGGGAAGTTGCCAGCCTGCGTGGCCGACAGCGTTAGCGGGTCGTTTGCGTCCCCGTTTGCCAACTCAAGCAGTGCTGCCTCCGCATCGGAGTCGCTAGCGTCCATTTCGTTCACGAGCGCACCGTAGACACCGGAGACACCAATCTGGTGGACAACCTCATCCTGGTAGGCGATGGTGGAGTCCTGCGTGATGTCGCCGGCCGAGATACTGTCGTAGACTGCCTCTACGTCAGCATCGGACGGGAGTGCTGCAGCGGTCCACAGCTGCATCGAGTCGGTGGAGCGTTCGGACACGACGAGCGTGCCGACACCGACTTCGTTGTTGCCGCTGTCTTCGAGCACGATGTCGTAGTCAGCGGTTGCAAGCGGCGCGTTGGTCTCATCGTTGGAGTCGAACTCCGTCGCGTCTTGGACCGTGAAGCCGTCGTCACCGTCCTCGACGGAGAAGGCGGCTGCGCCCTCTGTCGTGAGGAAGGTGTTGAGGTTGAGGGTGACCGTGCCGTCGGCGTCGCCGTTGGCACCGTCGACTACCTCAACGGTTGCTGCGTAGTTGACCTCGTCACTACCGATCGTGACGTAGGCGGTGTCTGCGTTCTCCATATTGACGGTGATCTGTGCGACATCACCGCGTTCTTCGGAGGCCACCGTACTGTCGAGCGAGACCGTCCCCTCGGCGGGTTCCTGCACGGTCACGTCAACAGAGTCGGCGGCGGTCGTGTCGACAGCTTCGAAGTTCAGGGTGTATTCGCCTGTTTCGATGCCGTCGAAGTCAGCGTCGACCGTGGCGTCCTGCGGGATCGTCGCCTGGAAGCCATCGGTGTTTTCGTCAGCGTCGTCACCGAAGATGTCTGCAAGCTCGTCGGTGGTGAGCCCATCTGCGGAGATTGTGTAGGTGGTGTCACCTGCACGGTTGGTTTCGACAGTGTGTTCCTCGATGGTTGCGTCGCCGCTGTTAACAACCTCACCGTCGTCTGCAGTGACCGTCAGATCCTGCTGCACGACCTCGAAGATCAGAACAACATTCTCGTCTGCACCGTCTGGACTCTCCTCAACGGCATAGACACCTGTCTCGAGGTTTTCCGTGTTGAGGATTACATCGCCCGTCGCGTCTGCCGACGTCTGTCGGACGAGGGTTCCAGTCGAGTTATCTCCACGGTCGAAGTTTCGGATCTCGACCTGCTCGTTAGCATCAACGTTGGAGTCGGTGAACGAGAGGGTCTGTCCCTGGAAGTACGTTCCGCCACTCTGGGCCGTTGTGGCGTCGCCTGCTGCCGTACCGTCGACAGTGATTACATCGGAGACAGTTGCCGATGCATCGTCTGCGCTGTTATCCTGAAGTTCGACGCCGACATCGTACAGAGTATCGGCCTCAGGGCTTGGGTGATCAAGCGTGAAGTCTGCCGTGAAGTCCACGTCAGTCGTACTGGCTCCAGCGCTGGTGCTGTCATACGAGAACGTGTACTCTATTGTTTCGAGATTTCCATCGTTGTCAGGACCATCGACAGGCGAACTCTGATAGTCATCAGAATCCGGGGATGATCCGCTGATATCCGCGGACACGCTGCTGACACTGATGGAGTCAGCGTATTCGTCCGGGAGCGTAATATAGACGCTATCCGTGTTTCCGTTGTGCTCTACATCTGTGACCGTAAAGGTCAGCTGGTGGGTCTGACTGTCCCCTGCGTCAACCGAGTTATTGGTCAGAGCGGGGGAAGTGACCTGATTTGCGGCCGCAGCGGACCCGGCGAACGCGATGGAGCCTCCGAAAACGGAGACGACCATCAGCGCCGTCAGGATCAGGCTGCGAACCTTTGTGTTTGTGTCTGTCATGTTTAGTCTAGTACCGAACGGCAACGAGACGTTTCACGACCGCCGGGGAAGCCCCGTGACCGATACTTCGTGCTGTTACCATAGGTAGGGGTACACCCGAACAGAACACTCATTGATATAAATACTTTGTGTCCAGAACGGCTGTGTGTTATAGCGTAACAAGGCCGTCTGCGGGCGGTACGGGCCGTCTCGTGGAGGTGAGCGTCTGACGGGCGTGCGACGAGCAGACGAAAAGAATCGTGGGCCGAACACGGATGATGGTCCCATAGTACGGAACGCCTCCAGAGACGGATTTGCCGGGAAATACTGAACTCTTTACAGCGAGTAAAACAGTGCATGAGCACCGACGACGACCCACAGGTCACCCGAGTCTCGGAGAAGGGCCAAACGACGATTCCGAAGGAGTACCGCGAGGAGCTTGGCCTCGATTCGGGTCAGGCGGTCGAATGGCACCGCACAGACGACGGCCTCGTCGTGCAGAAACACGCGACGAGTGGCCGGGGGGTACTGCTTCCCGACGAGGATGAGGAGACGCGCAAAGACGTCGTGGACGAACTCTCTCGGCGGACTCGTGACGACCGCGACGCTGCCGAGTGGAATCAGGGAGAGTGAAGCGGTGAACTCACCCCGAGGTCAAGCCTCGGGGCTTCCTGCTTCAACGACGCGCTTTGCACCCACTTCCTCCCGGTGAGGCGTGAGCGTAGGGAGCGCAGTCTGCACAGGCGTTGATTCGGAGCGTCCCGCCCCTAACTGCTTGAGTCCTCTGTAGAGAATATTCTTCGCCGCGTTGAGGTCACGGTCGTCTGTATGGCCGCACGCTGGACACGAATGCTCACGTACCCAAATTGGCTTGGCCGTCTCAACACCACACACAGCACACTCTTTGGTCGTGCCTGCTGGTTCCACGTCCACAACGTGTGTTCCGTGTAGGTCGGCTTTGTACTCCAGTAGTTCAAGAAACCGCGACCACGCAGCGTCTTGCTTGTTCTTCGCGCTCTGGCTGCCTTCCAACATCGGCTTCACATCCAAGTCTTCAACAGCCACCACATCGTACTCTGTGACCAGCCACGTCGTGAGTTTGTGCTGGTAATCTCGCACCTTCCGCTTGATCTTCCGTTTCGCTTGGGCTACCTTTTGCCGTTGCTTCTTCCAATTAGCGGAACCCTGTTCTTTCCGGGTGAGTTTCCGCTGTTCGCGTGCATAGCGGTCGTACTCATCGGATAGGTCAAGTGTATCTACAGACAGATTGTCCGAGGTATGGATGTAGCTGGTGATGCCAAGGTCAACACCCACACAGTCCTCGGGGTCAATCTCACTGAGTGGCGGTTTCTCAGGAGTGTCTTCTACTGTGGTCACGAGTGAGACATACCACTCACCAGTCGTCTCCTTTTTGAGAATGACCTCATCAATGTCGTCTGCTGGTGGTACGTCGCGTTCCGCTCGGATGTTGAACCAGCCAATCTTTTCGAGTCGGAGTCGCGCGAATCGGTCGTCGCCCGTGTTGTGATCCACGTTGAAGCGACTAGACTGATTATACGACACCGACCGAAATTCGCCCGCACCTTGCCACTGCAACCGCCCACAGTTGTAGCCCTCATCACGACGTTTTTCGAGCGTCTCTAGGTCGCTGTGAATTTGGGTAATAGCTTGTTGTGCGGCGTGTTGTGACGGCTCGGCGAACGTCGGCCACTGGTCTGTCCAGTCTTTGAGTGTGCCGTGTTGGTCGTAGGCAGATGGCGTATCGTTGTAGTCACTGCCGTAGTAGTCTCGGACAGCGTGATTACGAATCTGTCGGAGAATGTTGATGTGTCGCCACGCTTCGCTCGCCACGTCGTCGGACAGGTACGCACGGAAGCGAAGCGTGTGTTTCATCATTGCTAGTTGAGCTTTTCGACGGTGAGTTTTAATTGGTCGCCTTCCTCCAGATTAAGCCCTTCTCGGACTTCCTCTGGTATCGTGACGACACCGCGCTGTCTGATTTTTGGATAACACTCCATCTCACTCATACTGAATGATACTGTTTCAATCATAATAAATGTCGGCTTCACCCTCGGGGTCAAGCCCCGAGGCAGTCGTCTTGAACCGTCTGTACACGGCGGACACGAACGCGCTCTTGAGCTATCTCGCCGACACACTCCCAGCAGACGCAGACACAGCGTTTCGACAGGCAGAACGGGGAACAGCCACCATCGCGGCACCTGATGTGATGTTCGGCGAGGTGCTTTATCGGCTGAGTGGCGGAACCGTGGTGAACGATATCGCTGTCGAACTGCAGCCCCAGCGAGCCTGGCGTGCCCTCGCTGTGGACGGGCCGGTGTCTGTGGCGAGTCTCGACCGGGCAGGGGTTCGAGAGCTAAGCACGCTGGTCGGTGAGTTCAATCTGCACGACGCGATGCTCGTCGCATCCCACATCGCCGACAGTACTGACGCAATCATCACTCGTGACCCCGATATTGCAGACGTGCGTTCTGTCTCAACAATCTGGGACTGACCCAGACCACGCCACTCCGACGCGACCCGCGACTCCTCGGTCGCTGCTGCACCCACGTGCGTGTGGCTGAATCGAATTGGTTTCAGTGTCCATGCACACTCGGCACCGTCTCTGCGTCACTGAGTGACGGACGACAGCTACCAATTGGCCGGGTAATTTACCACACCGGAGCGTCAATGAATGGTATGTCCAGCGAGCACAACGAGCGAGCGGCCGAGTCGGCGGTGAACGACAGCTACGGGACGACGATTCCGGCGGAGATTCGCGCCGCCCTCGACGAAGAGATTCGCCCGGGCGACACGGTCCGGTGGACCCTCACCGACGGCGAACTCTCCGTCGAGATACAGCAGGAACGATACGGCACGCTGGCAGATTTGGAGCCACTCGACGGTCCGGAGTGGGACGGCGAGACCGCAGCGGAAAGCGCCTACACCGAATAGATGCCCGCCGTCGTTATCGACGCGAACGTCGTTCTGGACCTTCGAAATCGAAACGCAACACAGCACGCGACCGCCCTCGATATCGCGGAGGGAATCGACAGCGGAACGCTCCCGACGGCGAGAGTCCCCGACTGTATCGTTCCGGAGATACTCCACCCCCTCCAGCGTCAGTTCGGCAAGGCGGCCGCATACGAGACGCTCGACTGGCTCCACGAGAGCCGTGGCTTCGAAATTGCCCACGTCGGTGAGCCGGCGCGCTCGCGCGCGGAACAACTGTTCCGCCGTTACGACACAGACAACGGCCCGGAGTGGACGGACTCAGTTATCGCCGCGTACATGCTGGAGTCAGAGCTGGAGTACATCTACTCCTTCGACGACGACTTCGACACTATTGACGGCGTCACAAGACTGGCGACAGCATCTGACCCCTTCGCTCCGACGGACGATTAGCTGATTGAGGCGCTAAGCCCCCTTCCTCAGCGAGCGTCGACCGAATGGAAGGCACGAATAGGGAGGGGATACAGCGTTCACGAGAGCTTTGCTCTCGTGTGCGGACGAGACGCAAAGCGCGTCGTAGAAGCAGGAAGCCCTACACCCAAGCAGCGAACGGCGTCGGCCGTGAGCGATAGGGGAGGGTAGTTCACTTCGTGACATGCTCTTCGAGCAGTTCGATCTGGTGGCCCTCGTCGTCAGCAGTGAACGCGTAGAGGTTGTCACACTCCTCGGGCGAGCGGTCAGCGGCCGACTCCCGGGTCGTGAGTTCGTCCCACGCGCCCGCGAGGTCGTCCACCTGCACGGCGAGGTGGCCCCACGCGTCACCGAGCGTGTACGTGCGGCCGTCGTAGTTGTAGGTCAACTCGACGCTCATCGCCTCCTGTGGTGCGTCCGACGGTCGCAGGAAGTAGTTCGCGAACGTGTCGGCCTCCCAGCGGCCCGACAGCTCGTACTCGAAGACGCGGCTCCAGTAGCCGATGGCGCGGGTCACGTCCTCGACGCGAATCATCGTGTGGTCCAGCGAGTAGAGCGGGCCGAAATCGCGTTTCACGATCTCGATTTCGTGGCCGTCGGGGTCCTTCACGAAGGCGTATCGGTTGCCACAGGACTCGGGGTCGCGGTAGTCCTCGACGCCCCCGTCCATGAGTTCGTCGTAGCGCTGCTGGAGTTCGTCTTCCGGGACGCGGACGGCGATGTGCCCCCACCCGTCGCCCATCTCGTCGGGCTCGGAGTCGTGGTTCGAGGTGAGTTCGAGCACGGCACCGGCCTCGTGAGCATTCTCAGGCCCGAGATAGACGTTGGTGAAGGTGTCCGCCTCCCAGCGACCCTTCTCCTCGTAGTTGAGGTGCGTCTGATACCAGTCCAGCGAGGTTTCGAGGTCGGCGACGCGCATCATCACGTGGTCGAGTGGTGCGTCCATACCCGGCGTTCGGTCGGTGTGATTGAAAAGCTACGTGTGGCGGAATCCGACCCGCCAACCACTGCGAGTCAGTGGGAATCCGACCCGCCAACCACTGCAGGTCACTCGGAACGCTGACTCGCCAACCACTGCGAGTCAGTGGGAATCCGACCTGCCAACCACTGCGGGTCGGTGGAACAGACTACTCTCGTTCGGCCTGGAAGGCGGGCCAATAGTACCACCACGCGAGCGCGCACGCGAGGAGCGACCCGACGGGAAGCGGCGTGTATCGGAGCCGGTGGGCGAAGCTGAACGCGACGCCGATGCCGGCGAGACCGGCAAGCAGGAGCGTTCCGCCGGTGAACCGCGGGTCCCCGCGGTCGAACGCCGCGCGGACGCCCGCGCTCGCGAGCGCGAGTAGGTACAGGAGGATACTCGCGGGCCACAGCTCGGGGTTGCGCGGGATGCCGCCACCGGAGAGGAAGAATCGCCACGTCGGAATCGCCCGAACCGCCTGGGTTAACCCGGGATTGTAATCGAGAACGAAGAGCGGGAACAGCCCGTTGAGCACCGTCACGCCGCGGTCGATAACGAGGACGGTCCACGGGACGAACGCGAGCAGGAGGAGAGCGAGGAATCGGCGGCGGGGCGTGCCGGGTGACATCACTTGCGGGCGACGATACGGAGCACGTCCTCGTCGGCGAGTTCGTGCGTCCGGCCCACCTGTTGTTCGTCGTGTTTCGCGCTCTCGCCGCTGACGCGCCCGAACCGGAACCGCTCGTCGAAGTCGCCACCGAGCGTGTCGAGCACGTCCTCGACGGTGTTTTCCTCCTCGGTGATGACGAGCGGCTCGTCGTAGTCGACGCCGCGGCCCGGCTTGTCCATGTAGATGCGAATGAGGCCCAGCGAGTCGAATATCTTCTCCTTGAGCGCGTCGAGTCCCTTCTCCTCTTCCGCGGAGATGAAGACGGCGTCGTCGGGGTCGACGCCGCGCTCGCGGAGGTTGGCGTTGACGGTGTCGAGGTAATCCGGCTCGATGAGGTCGGCCTTGTTGACGGCGACGGCAGACGGGAGATACACGCGGTTGTCCATCAGCGCGTCCACCAGCTCGTCGATGTCGAGGTTCTGCTGGATGGTGATGTCGGCGTTGACGTAGCCGTACTCGCGACACACCTCCTTGATGGTCGCCTCGTCGAGGTCGACGCCCTTGGCGGTCGTCACTTTCAGCCCGCCGGTGTGGCGTTTCGTCACCGAGATGCTCGGCGGCTCCGTGTCGAGTCGAATCTTGTTGTTGTACAGCTCCTCGGCGAGCCGGTCGTACTGGTCGATTTCGAACACCGAGAGCACGAACAGGACGAGGTCTGCCGTCCGGACGACAGACAGAACTTCCTGACCGCCACCGCGGCCGTGGGCTGCTCCTTCGATGAGCCCGGGCACGTCCATCAGTTGGATGTTCGCGCCGCGATACTGCAACATCCCGGGGTTCACGTCGAGGGTCGTGAACTCGTAGGAGCCGACTTCGCTTTCGGCGTTGGTGAGCGCGTTCAACAGCGTCGACTTCCCCACGGAGGGAAACCCGACGAGCGCGACCGTGGCGTCGCCCGTCTTCTCGACGGCGTAGCCACCGCCGCCACCGGAGCCGGACTGCTGTTCGAGCTTCTCCTTCTTCTCCGCGAGTTTGGCCTTCAGCCGGCCGATGTGTGCCTCGGTCGATTTGTTGTAGGGCGTCTCCGCGATTTCGTCTTCAATCGCCTCGATTTCTTCTTCGAGCCCCATCTATCCGTAGTCGGCTGGTGGCGGGCAAAAGCCTGTTCGTTGTGGTCGTGGCGAACGGTTTGCTCGCGGGTGTGGCGAACGGTTTACGCCACTCGCGCGCGTCCGTCGGTGTATGGAACAGCGTCGGCTGGTCGGGAATCTACTCGTCGGTGCGTTGTTGTTCGTCGCGGTGGCACACACGCTGCTCGCGACGTTCGCCTTCGAGACGGGACTGCGCGACGTGGGACTGTTCGCCATCGGTATCCTCGCACTCCTGCTCGTCGTCGTGAATCTATAGCGACGTTTTCGGTGGCTTAATACATCCGAATCAACTAATAAAACATAATGGCAGACCCGCAGACCCTTCGGGACAGCACGCAGATCTGTCTCCCGTGGGAGCAGTTCGACCCGGTACACGAGGACGTGGAGTCGAACTTCACCGTCACCGTCGTTGACGCCGGCGACGACGCCCGGATTATCGGCAGCCCGGTCGAGATCAAAGACGTGAACGCGTTCCTCACGCGACACGGTATCAGCGTGGCGTAGCCGCTGAAAAACAATCCTTAAACGCGCGGGCCTGATTCTGTTCGGTATGGCTGGAAACATCGAAGTACTCGTTCCCGGTGGCCAGGCCAACCCAGGCCCGCCGCTCGGTCCCGAGCTTGGTCCGACCCCCGTCGACGTGCAGGCTGTTGTGCAGGAGATCAACGACCAGACTGCCGCCTTCGACGGCACCGAAGTGCCCGTCACCGTCTCCTACGAGGACGACGGCTCCTTCGACATCGAAGTCGGCGTCCCGCCGACGGCCGCACTCATCAAGGACGAACTCGGCTTCGAAACCGGCTCCGGCGAGCCACAGGAGGACTTCGTCGCCGACATGTCCGTCGAACAACTGAAGACCATCGCCGAGCAGAAGCTCCCGGACCTGCTCGCGTACGATGCCAAGAACGCCTCGAAGGAGGTCGCCGGCACCTGTGTCTCGCTCGGCGTCACCATCGAGGGCGAGGATGCCCGCACCTACGACGAGCGAGTCGACAGCGGCGAGTACGACGACACCTTCGACGCGTAACGCTCACAGAAGATATTTGTCGCGAAACGGCCCCCACCGCATGATGGCCCTCCGCGACCGCCTCCGTTCTTACTACGACCAGCATCCGCTGTTCGCCGCTCTCGCGGCGCTGCTCGTCGGTTTCCACCTCGCGTACCCGTTCATCAACTGGTGGCTCCGCAGCGCCGGAATCGCACCCCCGTTCAGCTTCTGGGACTTCGGCGTCTACGACCAGGCGGTCGACGCGTGGCAGACGAACGACCACATCTACACCCGCAACGAGGACGGCGGCTACCACGGGAGCTACCTCTATCCGCCCATCGTGCTGGTCCTCTTTCGACCGTTCGCGGCGCTCGGCCGTGGCACCGGCGACCCGCTGTGGGTCGCCTGCAGTCTTCTCTTGTTGTGGGGCGGGATGGTGCTCGTCGTTGAGCGACTCGCCGGGCGGCGCTCGTGGGCGGAGCGGCTGCTCCTGTTGTGGCTGCTCGTCGGCTACCAGCCGCTTCTGCTCGCGATGAAGATGGGCCAGACCGCGGCGTTCACGGCTGGGCTGCTCTGTTTCGCGTTCGTCGGACTCGACCGCGGGATGGAGTCGCGACCAGCCCGCGTCGCCAGCGGTGCGCTGACCGGCGTCGTCGGGGTCGTCAAGTTCGCCTACGCACCGGTCGGAACACATCTGCTCGCGAACCGCGACCGGTTCGTCGGGGCGGTGGCGGCCGGACTGGGACTGGTCGCCCTCTCGCTGCTCCTGTTCGGTGTTGAGGTACACCGGACGTATCTCGAGGTGTTAGCGTGGGGGTTCAATCGGAGCGGCCCCTCGCGGTCGCCGGCGCTGTGGCTCGCACCGTACTTCAAGCCGCTCGGCTGGCTGGCGAGTTCGCTGTGGGTTCGACTGCCGGCCGTCCTCGTCGTCGTCGCGGCCGCACTGCTCGCGCGCGACCGCGACCGCGAGACGTTCGCGCTCGGACTCGCGGTGTTCCCGCTGCTCACGACGCTCGCGTACACGTACTACCTGGTCGCCCTGCTGCCGGCGGCGGCGATACTGATTCACGGCGAAATCGACCGCGGCGGACGACCGGTGGTCCCCACGCTCGGGGTCGGACTCGCGGCCGTTCACGCCTACGGACTGCTCGCGGTTACGACGGTCGTCCCCGTCGTCGCTCCCGCGCTCGACCACGCACTCGTCTACTTCCTCGCACAGCCGGGGACGTGGGGGTGTCTCCTGCTCGCCGGGACGGCCCTCGCCCGCGTCGTCGACGGCATCGAGCGGCCGCTGTCGTGGTGAGCTACGGCGCTTCGACGGACTTATGAGTCTCATGGGCCTCTCACGACGTGAGACAGGCACCGCCTGTTTCACACCGTAGTAGCCGAACGGCTACGACTACGGAGGTGAAAGATGGCAGAATCAATACAAGACGCAGTCTCTCGCGCACTTGAGGAGGCACCTGAGCGGAACTTCCGCGAAACGGTCGACCTCGCTATCAATCTGCGCGACCTAGACCTAAACGACCCTAACAACCGTGTGGACGAATCGATCGTTCTCCCACGGGGCACGGGACAGGAGACTCGTATCGTTGTGTTCGCAGAGGGTGAAACAGCCCTCCGCGCGGAAGACGTCGCTGACGACGTGCTCGACGGGGACGCCCTCGAAGAGCTCGGTGGCGACGACGACGACGCGAAAGACCTCGCCGATGAGACGGACTTCTTCATCGCCGAGGCGAACATGATGCAAGACATCGGTCGATATCTCGGGACCGTTCTCGGTCCACGCGGGAAGATGCCGACCCCACTCCAGCCGGACGACGACGTCGTCGAAACCATCGAACGGATGAAAAACACCGTTCAGGTGCGGAGTGGCGACCGGCGGACCTTCCACACGCGCGTGGGCGCAGAGAACATGGACATCGACGATATCGTCGACAACATCGACGTCATCATCCGTCGACTGGAGGCAGACCTCGAGAAGGGCCCCCAGAACATCGACGGCGTCTACGTGAAGACGACGATGGGACCGGCATCGGAGGTGCCAACGTAACATGAGCGCCGAGCGAAAGACCAAGACAATTCCGGACTGGAAGCGCGAGGAGGTCGACGACATCGTCGAGATGCTCGACTCCTACGAGTCCGTCGGCATCGTCAACATCGCCGGAATTCCGTCCCGCCAGCTACAGGACATGCGCCGCGAGCTTCACGGCTCCGCGGAGCTGCGTGTCTCCCGGAACACGCTCTTAGAGCGTGCGCTGGCGGAGGCTGACCTCGACGTGCTCTCCGAGCACATCCACGGACAGGTCGGCATCATCGGGACGAACGACAACCCGTTCGGCCTGTTCAAGACGCTGGAGGCGTCGAAGACGCCCGCGCCGATTGGCGCAGGCGAAGTCGCGCCGAACGACATCGTCATCCCCGAGGGTGACACCGGGGTCGACCCCGGTCCGTTCGTGGGCGATCTCCAGCAGGCCGGCGCGGCCGCCCGAATCATGGATGGCTCCATCCAGGTGACCGAGGACTCCACCGTCCTCGAAGCCGGAGAGGAAGTCAGCCAGGTTCTGGCGAACGTGTTGACCGAGCTCGGCATCGAGCCGAAGGAGGTCGGTCTCGACCTGCGCGGCGTCTACTCGGACGGCGTCGTGTTCTCGCCCGAGGAGCTGGAGATCGACGTGGACGAGTACCGCGCGGACATCGAGTCCGCCGTCGCTGGTGCACGCAATCTCTCGGTCAACGCCGTCTACCCGACGGACCAGACCGCCGGCATCATGCTGGGCAAGGCGAGCGGCGAGGCGAAGGCGCTGGGTATCCACGCGGCTATCGAGTCGCCGGACCTCGCGGACGATCTCGTCGCGAAGGCCGACGCACAGCTTCGTGCGCTGGCCGTCGCCATCGACGACGAGGAGGCCTTACCCGAGGAGCTTCGTGACATCGAGGTTCCCGAGGAGACGGACGAGACGGAGACGGACGACGCGGACGAACAGAGTGGTGACCAAGACGCGGACGCGGATGCCGACGCCGACGACGCCGAGGATGACGACGACGACGATTCCGACGGCGGCGAGGGCCTCGGCGCGATGTTCGGGTGATTAATCCATGGAATACGTTTACGCAGCACTCATCCTGCACGAGACTGGCGAAGAGCTCAACGAAGACAACCTGACGGCCGTGCTCGAATCGGCCGGCGCAGACGTCGAGGAGTCGCGAGTGAAGGCACTCGTCGCGGCCCTCGAGGACGTCGACATCGAGGAGGCAGTCGAAGAAGCGGCTGCCGTCCCGGCTGGCGGCGCATCCGGCGGTAGCGCCGGCGGCGACGAGACCGAGGACGACTCCGAGGAGGAGACCGAGGAGACCGAGGCCGAGGAAGAAGAGGAAGACGAGGACGACGGCGACGACGGCGGTGAGGGTCTCGGCGAACTCTTCGGCTAGGATTCCGATTCACTTCCCTTTGTTTTCAGCCGGCGAGTGGCGACGCTCAAGTAGGAAGCCGCGGCCACCCTCGCTGTGCTCACCGACGCGTTCGCGTGGAGTCCGACGGTCACGGCCACAGCACTCGGCTTCACGCTCGCCGGAATCGCGCTCGGCACGGTCTCAGGGCTGGTTCCCGGTCTCCACGCGAACACGATGGCACTCGTCCTCGCCGGGGTCGCGCCGTCGCTTCCGGGACCGCCGCGGTACGTCGTCTGTGCGATGCTCGCGGCCGGCGTCGTCCACACTTTCCTGGACGTGGTCCCGACGCTGGCTCTCGGAGTGCCGGACCCGGCGATGGCCGTCGGTGCGCTCCCCGGCCATCGGCTCGTGATACAGGGTCGCGGCCACGAGACGCTCCGCCTGTCGGCACTCGGCTCGGGGCTGGCTATCGTGTTCGCCGTCCCGCTCGCGGTTCCGGTGACGCGCGTGATGGTCGCTGCGTACCCGATTATCGAGCGACACCTCGGCGTATTGCTGCTCGCGACCGCAACACTGCTCGTCGTGACCGAGTCGAGCTATCAGGCCGCTGTCGCCGGGGTTGGCTGTTTCTGTGCGGCCACCGCACTCGGCGCGGTGACGCTCGATATCCAGCCGCAGGCACCGCTCGCGAGTGGAAGTATCCTGATGCCGCTGTTCACCGGGCTGTTCGGCTCTCCTGTCCTCCTCGATGCACTTGCCGGCGACGGCGTTCCCGAGCAGGGGGACGCCACGCTCGCGGTCGCACCCCGGGTGACGGGAGCCGTCGCCGGCGTCGGGACGCTCGCGGGAGCGGCCGTCGGCTACGTGCCGGGTGTCTCCTCGGCGGTTGCGGCGACCGTTGCCCTACTTGGCGTACCAGCGCGACTCGGTGCGCGAGGCTTCGTCATCGCCGTCTCGGCCGTCAACACGGCGAATACGATTTTCGCTCTATTTGCACTCGTCGCCCTCGGCTCGCCCCGAACGGGCGTGCTCGTCGCCGCCGATTCGCTGAACGCGCCGGTGTCGCTCGGACTGTGGCTGCCGGCCGTCGCCATCGCGGCCGGCGTCGGCGCGCTCGCCGTCCCGGTGCTCGGTGACCGGTATCTCACCGTCGTCGGCCGGCTCGACTACGCCCGGCTGTCGGTCGCGACGCTCGCGGGTTTGGTCGTGTTGACGGCACTGCTGACGGGGCTCGTCGGCGTCGGTGTCTTCCTCGTCGCAACGCTGCTCGGTCTCGTGCCGCCGCGGTACGGTGCGCGCCGCGTTCACCTGATGGGCGTGCTCACCGGACCGCTGACGCTCGGGATGTGAAAACGGAGAACGCTACTCGGACGGCTCCGCTGCCGGGTGGACGATACCCCCGAACATCGTGTCGACGTTCGACTCCTCGTCGATCTGCTGTGGGTGGACCGCGACGGCGACGATGAAGTCGTCACCGTCCTCGAACTTCGAGATGTGGACGTTCACGTCCACGGACGTGCCGCCGTTCATCTGTGCCTGTGCGGTGAACTTCGAGACGGTTCGCTCGCTGCCGAGGATGCTCGCCGTCCGGTTGGACTGGAACTGGAGGTCGTCGAGCGAGCCGTACTGCTCCTGGAATCGCTGTGCGAGCTGTCGGTCGCTGAGGTCGCCCAATGGGTTGAACGACTCGCCGAGCACCTGCACTTTCGGCGAAGAGAGCACAGTCACGCGGGCGACCTGCTGGTCGGAAAACAGCGTCTCAGCCGTGCGACCGTACTCCGCGAGGTAGTTCGTCACCGAGACGTTTCGGGTCTGTCCCGCGACCTGGAAGGAGCGTTCGACTGCTTGTGAACTGCGGCGCGTCTCCTCGTACCCCGTGTCGCTCTGTGCGCTGTCGTCAACGGCGACGGGGCTGGCGTTGAACTCCAGCGCCTCGTTGCCCAGCAGGAAGCCACAGCCACTCATCGTGACGAGTGCGGCCACCGCGACAACTGCGATAATGCGTCGTGTATCCATCGGGGGATGCATACTCGCGAAGAGGGTATAAATACGGGGGGCTACAGCCGGTACTCCGTTCCGTCGTCGGTGTCCTGAATCTCGATGCCGAGCGCGCCGAGTTCATCGCGGAGCTGGTCGGCGCGCTCGTAGTTGCCGGCGCTCCGCTCGTCTTCCCGCACGTCGAGCACCAGCGAGACGAGTTCGTCTGCGAGCGTCGCCGTCCCCTCGCTCGTCCCGGTGAAGTCGAGACCGAACACGTCCTCACCGAACGTCTCGAACGTCTCGATGGCTCGACGCAGCCCGCGGTAATCGTACTCGTCGTAGCCGTCGAGGTGAGTGTTAACGGCTGACGCCAGGGAAGAGAGCGCAGTCAGTGCCTCTCGAGTGTTGAAGTCCTCGTTCATCGCTGCGGTGAACGACTCGTCGGCGTCGTCGACGGCCGCGTGGAAGTCCTCGTCAGTGACAGTGGTGTGAGCGGCCGCCGAGTCGGCGGCCTCGCTCGCCCGTCGGTAGGCGCTGTGGAGTCGCTCCCAGCGCTCTTCCGCCTCGTGGATGGCCGCCTCCGAGTACGTCTGCGTTGAGTTGTACGACGCGGAGAGGAAGAACACGCGGAGGGGATTGACCCCGAACTGCGGGACCGCATCCTTGACCGGAACGAAGTTCCCCAGCGAGGAGGACATCTTCTCGTCGCCCATCTGGAACAGGTCGGCGTGGAGCCAGTAGCGGGCGAACTGTTCGCCCGTCGCCGCTTCTGACTGGGCGATCTCGTTTTCGTGGTGTGGGAAGACGAGGTCGCGACCGCCCATGTGGATGTCGATGGAGCTGTCGAGGTGGGTCATGCTCATCGCCGAGCACTCGATGTGCCAGCCGGGACGGCCCTCACCCCACGGTGAGTCCCACGTTTCGCCGTCAGGGGTGGTCACGTCGTACTCGCGGTCGGGGTGGCGGTGGTCGGTGACGGCATCCGTATCGACGCCGCCGGCCTTCCAGAGCGCGAAGTCGGCCGGATTGCGCTTCTCGCTCCGGTCGCCGTCCTCCTGTGGCTCGACGGCGTCGAGCGTCTGATTCGAGAGCTTGCCGTAGTCCTCGAAGCTGTGCACGTCGAAGTAGACGGAGCCGTCGGTCTCGTAGGCGTAGCCCGCCTCGATGAGCGTCTCCACGAGGTCGATGATTTCCGTGACGTGCTCGGTGACGCGGGGGTACACCTCGGCGCGCTTGAGGTTGAGCGCGCGCATGTCCGCGAGCAGCTGGTCGGTGAACGTCGTCGCGACGGCGCGCTCGCTGTCGCCGAGGTCACCCTCGCCGACTCTGGCGACGATCTTCTCGTTCACGTCGGTGATGTTCTCGACGTGGCGCACGTCGTATCCCGCGTGGTCGAGCCACCGGTGGACCACGTCGACGTGGACCCACGTCCGCGCGTGCCCGAGGTGAGCGAAGTCCGAGACGGTCAGCCCACAGTAGTAGAGAAGCACGTCGTCGGGGTCGGCTGGCTCGAACGGTTCTAGCTCACCGGAGAGCGTGTTCAGCACGCGCAGCGTCATACCGGCGGCTACCGGGGGTAGCGGTTTGAGTGCGTCGCTTCGGGTCAGATGTCGAGCGTCTCCTCGATGGCCCGCAACGCATCGACGCCGTCGGACTCGTCGACGAGACAGACGAGGTGCCCGTCGCTGCCGCCGGTCGCCTCGACGTCGATCCGCTCGACGCCGAGTCGCGCGAGCACCGGCCCGAGGTCGGTCGCCGACACGTCACCGGAGATCGTGATCGCGGTGAGCGACCCGTCGACGGGTCCGAACGCGACGTCGCCGACGGTGAGGAGCGCGTCGGCCACATCCACCGGTCCGAGTCCGCTCTGCATATCGACGCGAGGCGGCGAGCGTTCGGGGGGAGCAGGCGGAGAGAGGTCGGCGGCGTACCGGCGGAGCGCGGCGGCGACGGTTTCCTCGTCCTCGTCGCCGATGTCGAGATACCGGGCGGCGGCGGTGTAGTTGACGACTCCGGCGGCTAGTGCAGCATGGAGGAACGGTTCGCGCCGAACCGCGGCGCGCGTCTCGCTGGCGAGCGTCATGCGATGCTGTTCTCGCAAGGGCAGATAAAACGTATCGGCACGCCGCGGCGACACGCTGAAGCGCGTGCCGCCCGTAGGATAAGTATGCAGGCTCTCGTCGTTGTTGCACACGGGTCGCATCTGAATCCCGACTCATCGACACCGACGTATCGCCACGCGGATACCGTCAGAGAGACGGGCGTCTTCGACGAGGTCGCGACCGCCTTCTGGAAGGAGGAGCCGTCGTTCCGCGAGGTGCTTCGCACCCTCAACTCCGAGGAGGTGTACGTCGTCCCGCTGTTCATCTCCGAGGGGTACTTCACCGAGCAGGTGATTCCCCGCGAGCTCAGATTAGCGGAGTTCGACGTAGACCAGTGGGACTCCGACGGGACGAGCGCCTCCTCCACGACACTGCGCGCCACTGACGTAGACAAGACCGTTCACTACTGCGGGCCGGCCGGCACGCACGACGCCATGACCGACGTTATCGTTCGTCGCGCGGAGTCGGTCACCGGTGACGACGAGGTGGGTGAGGGGTTCGGACTCGCCGTCGTCGGCCACGGCACCGAGCGCAACGAGAACTCTGCGAAGGCGATCCGGTATCACGCCGACCGCATCCGCGAGTCGGGCCGGTTCGACGAGGTACACGACCTCTACATGGACGAAGAGCCGGAGGTGGACGACGTGAGCGACCACTTCGACACCGACGACGTGGTCGTGGTCCCCCTCTTTATCGCCGACGGCTATCACACGCAAGAGGACATCCCCGAGGACATGGGACTGACCGACGACTACCGGACGGGGTGGGACACTCCGACCGAGGTCGACGGCGTGAACATCTGGTATGCCGGTGCAGTCGGGACGGAGCCGCTGATGGCGGACGTACTCCTCGAACGTGCTCGCGACGCCGGCGCGGCTGTCGGAACCGCGGTGGAGGAGGTCAGAGAGCAGACCCGCGCGGGTGCCGACTAGAGAGGATTCTTGACCGCCCCGGTACAACGACACCTATGACCGCGCCAGCAGTCGCACGGCTGTCCAGTGCCGTCCGAGAGGAACCGGTCGCGTGTGACGGGCTTCACGCCGAGTACGACGACAACTACCAGTTCTCGATTCCCGACGCCGACATCGAGGAGTCGGGCCTGAGCGAGGACGAATTCGAGACGCTCGCCGCCGACCACGAGCCGTACGTCACGAACTGGGCCTACTGGAACGAGGACCGCGCCGACGCCGACGACGCCTTCCTGCGTTGGCTCGAAGCCGCCGACGAGACCACCGTCCCCGAGCGTTACGAGTCGCTACGAGCGGGGATGAGCCGTTCGTGGGGCGAACTCCGAATCGAGGTGCGACTCGACGACGGAGCGCGCCGCTACGAGATTCGCCACTCAGACGACGTCGGAGAGGATGGTCTCGAGCCACACGACGAGCCGCTGGACGCCCGCTCGCTCGTCACCCACGACGACGACGGCCGTTACCGCCCGCTGAAGACCGCGCCGTCGCTGCCCCACGGCTGGGTCTTTGCCGACCAGACCGGCCGCGAGTGCGTCGAGACCGTCGAGTACATCTACCCCGCGACGGTCGCGAACTGGTATCTCGAGCGACAGGGCGAACTCGACATCGACCACTGGGAGCCGACTATCGGCCGCCAGAGCGGAATATACGGCGTCGTCCAGACGTGGAACCGCGGCGACAGCCACGAGCACGTCAACTGGGTCGCGGAGGCGTGTTGTGACGACTCCCAGTGTGTCAAGCGCCGCGAGTGGCAGTACGACGAGGAAACCGACCTCGACGTGCCGGGTGGCGACGGCGAGTTCCCGTGTCGTGAGCCGTGTTCGCTCGTCATCGCGGCCGCGCGGAAGTGGACCCGCCTGGAGGGCGAGCAGGAACAGGCCTACGAGTTCACACTCACGCCGAGCGAGAAGGAGCAGGTCGAGGAGATCATCGACGCCGTCGCCGACGGGCGGGCCGACGAGATTCGCGAGGCGGACACCTCGGACCCGGCCAACCGCTACCGGGCGCGGTATCTCCGGGCGAAGCGGTTCGACGAAGACGGGAACCTGAGCGGAACAGCGACCGAGTCTAGCGAATAGCGAACAGCCCGGCCCCGAGTAGTCCCGCGAGAACCGCGAAGACCGCGAAGACGACGTTTGCCGACGGGGCGGCGAGCGCAGCGAGGAGCAGGAGGAGACACAGCGTTCCGGACGCGACTGCGCCGACGGCGAGCGGGTCGAGCCCGCCGAAGACGGTGTCCGGTTGGGACCGCGAGGGCGTCGAGAGGTCCGGGTCGACACGGACCGTGTTGTCCGCGGCGTCGACGACGACGGAGACGAACCGGGTTTCTGCGCCGTGGCCGACGACGACTTTGAGCCGACCGCGGTGTCTGGTTCCCGGCTCCGCGTCGATGTCGACGCTCACCTGTCTCGTTGTTCCGCCGTCGAGATAGTGGTTCGTGGCGTCGAGTCGACCGACTCCCGAAAGCTGGTCGCCGAGGTGGAGATGTGCGTGTGTCGACTCGCCGTGGTTGCGGAGCACGACGACGAAGGAGCCGTCCGTCTCGAACGTCTCGGGCACGTCGAGCGAGTGGACGCCAGTTCGGTTGATCTGAACGACGAGTCGGTCGGTCACGGTCGCGGAATGACGCGCTCGTTACAAAAGTGTCTCGCCGCTCAGGCCTCGCGCATGTCCGGCGGCAGGAGGTTCGGAATGCCGTCCTCGATGGGATACTCCTCGCTGCACTCGGTACAGACGAGTCGTCCTTCCAACACCTCGTCGTCGTCGCGGCGAATCGCCTCCAGTTCGAGTTCGGACTTATCCAGCGGGCAGCAGACGATGTCCAGCAGGGACTCTTGCATACGTGAACCGAGTGGTGTCGACACAAAAAGCGTGCCGGGTTACCAGACGTCTTCGGCGACGACCGTCTCCTCGCGACCGGGACCGACGCCGACGCAGTAGATCGGCGTGTCGAGTTCCTCGCTCACGTACTCGAGATACGCGCGGGCGTTGTCAGGGATCGCCTCGTATCCGTCCTCGGCGACGGCGGCGGAGTCGAACGTCGCCCAGCCGTCGAAGCTACGGAGGTTCGCCTCACACCGACTCCACTCCTCGGTCGTGGCGGGCATCGTCATCGTCTCCTCGCCGTCGAGGGTGTAGCTGTGGCCGACCTTCACCTCGTCAAGCCCGGCGAGCACGTCGATGTGATTGATTGCGAGCCCGGTGAAGCCATTGACGCGGGCGGAGTGGCGAAGCATCGGCATATCGAGCCACGCGACGCGGCGCGGCCGGCCGGTGACGGTGCCGTACTCGCCACCCTCCTCGCGGATGTAGGTCGCAATCTCCTCGTTCTCGCCGCTGCCCTGCTCGCCGTAGCCGGGGGTGTCCCCCTCGACGCCGCCGAGTTCAGTCGGCATCGGGCCGGAGCCGACGCGGGTCAGATACCCCTTTATGATGCCGAGCACCTCACCCTGTCCGACGACGCCGGGACTGGTACCGGAGCCGACGGCCGCACCGCCCGCGGTGGGGTTCGAGGAGGTGACGAACGGGTAGTTCCCGTGGTCGATGTCGATGATGGTGCCTTGTGCCCCCTCGAACATCACCTGCTTGCCCTCGCTGCGGGCGTCGGCGATGAACTGGCCAGCGTTGACCGTCTGGCCGGCCAACCGCTCGCCGTACGTTCGGGCGTGGTCGTACATCGCGTCCACGTCGAGCGCGTCGGGGTTGTCGAGGTCCTCGACGGGGACGCCGAACACGTCCTCGACGATGGCGCGCTTTTCGGGGACGACGCGTTCGAGGCGGTCACGGAGCACGTCGGGCGCGAGCAGGTCGCCGACGCGGATGCCGCGGCGGCCGGCTTTGTCCTCGTAGGTCGGGCCGATACCGCGGCCCGTCGTGCCGATTTCGTCGTCGCTCTCGCTCTTCGCCTTCTCCTCGATACCGTCGAGGGCGCGGTGGTACGGCATGATGACGTGGGCGCGGCGGGCGACGCGCACGTCGGGGTCGAGCCCGCGCTCGCGCAGGCCGGACAGTTCATTGAACAACGTCTCGGGGTTGACGACACAGCCGTTCCCGAGGATGCCGACCTTGCCGCGGACCGCGCCGGAGGGGACGAGCGAGAGCTTGTACTCGTCGCCCTCGTGGACGACCGTGTGACCAGCGTTGTCGCCGCCCTGGTACCGGACGACGATATCGGCCGCATCGCCGTACACGTCCACGATGCCGCCTTTCCCTTCGTCGCCGAGCTGAGCGCCGACGATTGTGACAGTCATTACGGTCACAACTCTGAATCGCCGACTAAACCGGTTTCGGTACGCCCCGTGACCGTTGGCACGCCACAGATTCACAAGCGATATAACCACGACGGGCAAAGAAGTCGTGTCGAGTCGGTTGCGGTTGGTAGGGTAATGTTTAAAACCCGTAAACACAAGTTAACAAATGCCATGATAGACCGACTTGAGAAGGAAGTCGATATGTTGGAGCGCCATTTGCAGGTGCTCAAGATGGTCATCGAGAACGAGCCCATCGGCATCGTGAAGATGTCGAACGAGACCGGCTACCCACACCACAAGGTTCGATACTCCCTGCGCGTGCTCGAAGAGGAGAACCTCATCGAGCCGTCGAGCCAGGGCGCGATTACCACCGAGACCACCTACGAGTTCGTCGACGACCTTGACGGCAAGATCGACGAAATCGTCGACAAGCTCGAAGGAATGAAGATCGACGACACGCCGGAGATCGAATCCTAGAGGTCCGGTACCGAGAGATGGAACCCGTCGTCGCGTGATTCGACGAGCGCGAGGTGGTAGCCGCGTTTTCGCGACTGCTTCACGTAGCTGAGCCGCGAGTCGCGACTGAGCAGACTCCCGCTCGTCGCGTCGCGTGCCGTCTCCAGTGCACCCGGCTCGAAGAAGGCCGCCGAGACGAAGAATGCGCCCGCGAACGTCGATTCCGATTCACACACCAGCCCGGAATCCTGCACGAGCGACGCCATCTGTCCGTCGGAGACCGGTTGCCGGGAGGCGTCGAGGTCCGCGACGAACAGCGGGTCGCCCATCCGGTCGCGACAGACGATATCGAAGCCGATATCCATCTCCTCGTCTCCCTCCGGAACGGCGACCGACCCCGAGAGTTCGATTCGGTCGATACCCGGGAGCGCGTCGTACAGCTCCGAGAGCTCGCTCGTCGCGTCGGTTTCCCGAATCTCGAAGACGAGCTGGCCGACGAGCCACTCGGCAAACCGGTACTGTTGGGTGCCGTAGAGCCACTGCCCGAACGGCTCGCCTTCGACCGTTGCTCCCTCGGTCTCGAACTGCGTGTGGTGGACGATTCGGAGGTTCTCCGCGAGTTCCGCGGGCGAGCCGTCGCCGTCGTGAGCGGTTTCGACGGTCGTCTTCCCCTTCGACTCGTAGCGGACGAAGAGGTTCGTCCCGTCGAACGCTTCGGGGGCCGACAGCGATGCCCCGTCGGTCGCCACGTCGCCGAGTTGTGATTCGAGCTCCTCGACTCGCGTGCGGAGCGACTCGACCTCTCGCTTGAGGTCGTCGCGCTCGGCTTCGAGTTCCTCGCGGGCCGTCTCTGCCGTCTCCAGCTCCTCGCGAGCCGTCTCAAGTTGTGCGTGCGCCTCGTCGCGCTCGGTCTCTACTGTCTCCAGTGACTCCTGGACGGTCTCCAACTCCGCACGCACGGCATCGAGCTCCTCGGAGTCGGGCTGAGACGGCTCCTGTTGGCGCGTCGGCTGCTGTGTGGGCGGCTGGTCGCGCTGAGTCCGCTGTCGGGGCATACGCGAACTACGGGGGGACTGGGTCGAGGAGCCGCCACCGGTTCGCTCGGGGTCGACGGACGGAATCGACCGGGCGGCCAGCTGTTCGGTCGCCGACGCACGTTCTGTCGGTGACCCGCGCTCCGTTGTCGAGACAGACGACGACGGTGCGTTCGGAACCTCCACGTCCTCACTCGGCGGCGCGGCGTCGTCACCGCCCGGCTCCTCGTCAGATTCGGTGACGCGGGAGGTTGCGCTCGTCGGGGGCGTCTCCTCTCCGGGCGTCTCGTCCGTCGGTGATTCGTCCGTCGGCGATTCGTCGGCCGGGTCGACCGGGTCGGCAGGCTCCGGCTCGGTGACGGCGTCCGCCTCGACACCGGTCGTCTGCTCGGTGTCGTCGTCCGTACTCGCCTCGCTTGGATCGGGAGTGGTCGACGTCGCGTCGTGGTCTGCGTCCGCGGTGGCAGAGCCGGCATCCGGGTCGGTGTACACTTCGGTCCTGGTGTCGCCCGTGACAGACGCCTCCATCGGAGAGTCGTCTGAACGGTCGGGCGACGGCTCTGATTCGGTAAAGTTCTCTCCGACCGACTCGACGTCGTCCCTCTTGTCGGAGGAAGGCGTCCCGGCCGTCGTCGGCTCCGGTCCTGGCTCCGCATCGGGAATCTCGACCACGTCGATGGATGCGGCGACGACCTCGTAGAGACCGACCTCGCCGTGGGCAGCCTCGCGGGCGTCGTCGTCGGTGCGCAGCGACTCGCTGCTGCCGACGAAGGCGGCGTGCATCGACCGACCGGCCTGGTACACGGTGTAGTAGTCGCCCGAGAGCACGTTCTCCGAGAGTTCGACGTAGCCGATAAAACCGCCGTCTTCGAGTGTGTTCTCCACCTCCGAGAGGGGAGTCTCTTCCGTGTAGTACGTCCCTCGCTCCTCGGTGTCTCCGAACTGCATCGCAGCCAACAGCGGGAGCGAGGGATGGGGAGACTCGTAGGCCGTGAGCGCCGCGTCGTCGAAGCGCTCGATATCGGCCGGCGTCGGGCTACCGTCGCCGTGGTCGGTGACGGAGACGGCGGTGCCGTTGACGAAGAGGAGCCACGAGTCGCCCGTCGAGACACCACCGGAGAAACCGGCGTCGGCGAGGTCGTGGAGGCCGGCGTAGCCGTCGTCGACACGGCTGGTCTGCCAGTCAGTGATCGTATCGACCCAGTTCATACCCGAACCAGCGCAACCACGCGCAAATACGTTCCGGCTACCGCTCTGGGGTCGACCGGGAATTTTAACACCGCCGTCTGGCACACCCCGGACGAGATGGGCACCACCGGTGACGAGACGGACGACCGCGACGCGCTCGTCGAGTACGGTATCGACGACAAGCCGCCACTCGACAGGGCGCTGCTGTTGGGCGCACAACACTACCTGACGATGATCGGGGCCAACATCGCTGTTCCCCTCCTGCTCGCGAACGCGATGGGGATGCCACAGCAGTTTCGCGCGAAGTTCATCGGGACCTTCTTCGTCGTCTCCGGCATCGCGACGCTGGCACAGACGACCATCGGAAACCGGTACCCCATCGTGCAGGGTGCACCGTTCTCGATGCTCGGGCCGGGACTCGCCATCGTCTCCTCGAACGCCTTCGTCTCCGGCGTCGGCTGGGAGACCAAGCTCCTGTTCTTGCAAGGAGCGATTGTCGCCGCAGGGGTCGCCGAGGTGTTCATCGGCTATCTCGGACTCGTCGGCCGACTCCGGGAGTATCTCTCCCCGGTCGTCGTCACGCCGGTCGTCACCCTCATCGGTCTCTCGCTGTTCGACGCCCCGCAGGTGACGGCGGCGGCGAACAACTGGTATCTCCTCGTTTTGACGCTGGGGCTTATCGTGTTGTTCTCCCAGTATCTCGACAAGGAGTCGCGCGTCTTCGGGCTGTTCCCGATTCTACTCGGTATCGTCGGCGCGTGGGTCGTGGCCGCGGTCGGCTCCGTGACCGGCGTCATCCCCTCGGGTGACCCCGGGTACATCGATCTCGGTCTCATCGCGAGCGCAGACCCCGTCCACGTCGTCTACCCGCTCCAGTGGGGCGTTCCCGAGTTCGGCGTCTCCTTCGCCATCGGCATGTTCGCCGGGGTGCTCGCGTCGATCATCGAGTCGTTCGCCGATTACCACGCCGTCGCCCGGATGTCGGGCGTCGGTGCGCCCTCGGCCAAGCGAATCAATCACGGCATCGGGATGGAGGGACTGGCCAACATCTTCTCGGGGCTGATGGGGACCGGCGGGTCGACCTCCTACTCCGAGAACGTGGGCGCGATCGGGCTGACGGGCGTTGCCTCCCGGTACGTCGTCCAGATCGGCGCAGTGTTGATGCTCGTGGCCGGCTTCGTGGGCTACTTCGGCCAGTTGGTGGCGACGATTCCCGACCCCATCGTCGGGGGGCTTTACATCGCCATGTTCGGCCAAATCGTCGCGGTCGGTCTCTCGAATCTGAAGTACGTCGATTTGGACTCCTCGCGCAACCTCTTCATCATCGGGATGGCCATCTTCGCCGGGATGGCGGTCCCACAGTACATGGGCGGATTGTCCGGATACGCGGCGCTCCAGTCGGGATTCGCGTCGGTCCCCGTGCTCGGCTCCGTGCTCGGGACGGAAGTCGTCGCCCGGACCGTCTACATCGTCGGGGGCGTCCAGATGGCCGTCGGCGGTGCAATCGCGTTCGTCCTCGACAACACCGTGGCGGGGACGCGGGAGGAACGCGGGCTACTCGACTGGGAACGCATCGCCGAGGGCGACGACGAGTTCCAGACGTTCCTCGAACGGCTCCGACCATGATAGCCGCTCACACGGCGTGTTCGAGACGTATTATTTACGTACAACAACGCGACAGTACCAGTAGTGACGACGCTCGCCCCCCTGTTCGGTGTCTCCGCGGCCGGTGCGACACTCGCCGCGGTCGGTGGAACCATGAACAGCCCGCTGATTACCGGTATCGGCGTGCTCTCGGTCACACTGCTCGCCGGGGCGATACTGCTTGCCGCACGGACGAACGAACTACCGGCCGACGCGTCGCTGAAGTAGCTACGCCGACGGCCACTTTATCGAACAGCCCCGCGAGGGGTTATCCTCGAGCCGCACATCCTCGCCCGAAAGCGCTGCGTCGATGGCTCGTCGCATCTCGAACCCCGGCTCGCCCGACGGCTCGTCGTCGGGATTGAGTGCGTCGTCAAGCCGGCCGTGGTAGGCGAGTCGCCACTCCTCGTCGTCTCGTCGGAACAGGAACGGGTCGGGGGTACAGACGGCTCCGTACGCGTCAGCGACGGTCCCGTCGTCGTCACGGAGGTAGGCGTCGTAGTCGATACTCCCGTCGTCGACGAGTTCACACATCCGCTCGTAGGAGTCGTCGGGATACTCGTCGGCGTCGTTCGGATTGATACCGACGACGGCACAGTCGTCGTACTCCTCGGCAATCGCGTTGAGCGGAGCGAACTTCGCCTTCGCGTACGGGCAGTGGTTACAGGTGAAGACGACGAGCATGGCGTCGTTGTCGCCGAACGAGTCGGGCGTGTAGTGTGCGCCCTCGGTGTCGACGAGCCGGAAGTCGGAAGCGAGGTCACCACGCTGTAGCTGCGAGTCGGAGTCGGTCTGAACCATACCCGCCCGTTGTAGCGGCGCGGGCAAAACTGCTGGTGTGGCCGGCGGCTTTACCATCGATGCCGGCGTAGCACGCGCATGGTAAATCGCCGGAAAGTGCTTCTCGTGGGAGGCGTCGCCCTGCTCGTGGTGGCGGCCGGGCTGGGAGTGTACGTCTTTCAGTTCGCCCAGAACTTCGAGAGCCCGACCGTCGAATCGGTCGACTCCTCGTTCGGTGACGTAACGAACGAGACCACGACGATTCGCAACGACATTACGATACAGAACCCGAACGACCGGTCGATTCCCGGAGCCGCGACGCTGGGATTCACCGTCCGGATGAACGACGTGACCGTCGCCGAAGGCTCGCAGGGCGGGGTGGGCTTACCCACGGGAGAGAGTACACTCTCCGTCAACGTGCCGCTCCGGAACGACAAGATTCCCGAGTGGTGGGTCACCCACATCAACAACGGCGAGACGACGACGCTGGTGACGGAGCCGCGTGTCTCGCTGCCGGCCATTCCACAAAGTGTGGAGCTGTCGGCGACCGAACAACAGCTCACGACGGACCTGCTCTCGTCGGTGACGAGCGACGAGTCGCGTGAGGTCGGCGTCGGCAACGACACCTTGCTTCGCGTCTCGAACCAGCGCGCGAGTTGGGGTGAAGCAACCGCCGAGTCGACCCCGCTGCAGGTCCAGACGGACATCGAGAACATCCACGACTACCCCATCCAACTCGACGGGACGGCGTACACCGTCGAGATGAACGGCGTCACCGTCGGCGAGGGGACGACGGAAGACTCCTTCAGTCTCGTTCCCGGCGAGTCGGGGACGTTCACGGCGAATCCGGCTATAGACACGCCGAAGATGGCCGAGTGGTGGCAAAGCCACATCCGCGCGAACCAGACGACCGACCTCTCGGTCCGCGTCTACGGGCTCGTCGAACGTGACGGCGAACTAGAGCGCGTCCCGCTGACCATCTTCGAGCGCAACGCTCGACTCCAGACCGACCTGCTGGGTGCCGGCACCACCGAGGTGTCGACGATTCCGGGCGCGGGCGAGGAGACGAGCTTCGACCGGCCGGAACTCGTCGACCGGTCGAGCGAGTGGGGTGACGTGACGGACGCGACGACCGACATCGAGACCGAACTCCTCGTCTCGAACCCGAACGACGGCGCAGTCGGGGATATCGTCGCGCTGAACGTCGGCGAACGGACGAGCATCAACGGTATCGACGCGGCCAGCGGACAGGCGACGTTCGACGGACTGGAGCCGGGCAACAACACGTTCACGATGACGAGCGAATTCCGCCACGACAGCGTGCCCGCGTGGTGGGCGCGCCATCTCAACCGCGGCGAGCAGTCGACGGTCGTCACGCGGGCGAACACGACCGCAGACATCGGCGTGACCCGAATCGACGCGCCAGAACCGGAAGAGGAGCGCACGATCGGGACGGACCTGCTGTCGAGCTTCGAGAGCAGCGAGCCGCGGACCATCGAACAGCAGGGCCAGACCGTCGCGACCATCGAGCGGACGAGCGCGCAGTGGGGAACGGCGACGGAAGCCGTCGCCCCCCTGCAGGCGGAAGCCGAGATTCGCAACGAGCAGTCACAGCCGATTACCATCACGGACGTGACCTACACCGTCCGGTTGAACGACGTGGTGTTGGCAGACGAGAAGGTGGTGCGCGACGAGAACGGCAATCCAGAGGAGTATCTCGTCGGAACGGTCGGCACGACGACCATCGACCCGACGATGGAGTTGGACAACGCGAAGATGGCCGAGTGGTGGCCGACCCACGTACGGAACGGCGAGACCTCCACCCTGACGACGGACGTGTACGTCACCGTGGAGACGGCCTTCGGGTCGAAGCGCGTCCGGCTCGACTCGTTCAGCCAGGACCAGACGGTCGAGACGGACTTCTTCGGCGAGAACTGAGCGGCACAGACGGCGGTGTTTTTCGACAGAGAGGGCTGGACCGGCGAGCGGGAGCTGGCGGCGGAGGGGCCGGAGCGTCAGCGGCGTCAGTCTGCGGCGGCGCGGCCGGCGGCCTTGACGTCCTCGGGGACAGCGCCGGTAGTGTCGATGCCACGGCGGGCGAGACAGTCCACGAGCCGGGACTCCTCGACGCCGGCCTGTTGTGCAGCCATTGACAGCGTGTACGTGTCACTCTCGTAGAGCGTCACCGCGGTCTCCAGCGCATGCGTGTGCATACCTGCTGGGATACGGGGGACCATAATAAGAATATCGTGAGATAATATACCACTGTATGGTATTTATTGACATAGGCCCAACAGCGGGGATGTGGAAAGACGCGGGGTAACGCCTGTCGGCGACGCAAGGGTTAACCGGACGCTGGTCCGCGTCGGCGTATGGACGAGCGTGCCGCAGTACTCGATCTCTTGCGGGAGAACGCCCGCTACACGACCGCCGACCTCGCGCGGATGACTGGTCTCGATGAGTCCGTCGTCGAGGAGACGATTGCCGCGCTGGAAGCCGACGGCGTCGTCGCCGGCTACACGGCCGTCGTCGACCCGGCGAAGCTCGACGACGAGCCGGTACGCGCACACGTGGAGTGTAACGTCACCCTCGACCGCGAGACCTCCTACGGCGACATCGCCAAGCGGCTCGCGGGCTTTCCCGAGGTCGCCTCGCTCCGGCTCATGTCCGGCGACTACGACTTCGCGCTCGACGTCGAGGCCGACTCCATGGGCGAGGTGTCGCGGTTCGTCTCGGAAAAAGTCGCCCCGCTACCCGAGATCACACAGACGGTTACCCACTACGTGATGGAGACGTACAAGGAGTCGAACCACCGGTTCGACGCCGAGGAGGGTGATGAGCGCATCAGCTACTCCCCATGAGCGAGACACCCCTCCAACCGTCAGACCGGGTCGCGTCGGTTCCCGAGTCGGGAATTCGTCGCTTCTTCGAGGTGGCCGCCGAGATGGACGACGTCGTCTCGCTGGGCGTCGGCGAGCCGGACTTCGCGACGCCGTACCGGGCGCGCGAGGCCGCTATCGACTCGCTCCAGCGCGGGCAGACCTCGTACACCGCCAACAAGGGGATGGTCGAACTCCGCGAGCGCATCGCCGACCACGTCACCCGGTACGGCCTCGAGTACGACCCCGGCGAGGAGATTATCGTCACGGCGGGGGCGAGTGAGGCAATCGACGCCACCTTCCGTGCGCTCGTGAATCCGGGCGATAGCGTCGCCATCGCACAGCCGGCGTACGTCTCCTACGAGCCGGGCGTCCGGTTTGCCGGCGGCGAACCGCTCCCGGTGGAGACCCGTGCCGAAGACGAGTTCGTCCTCACGCGCGAGCGGCTGGAGGCCGCGGGCGCACAGGACGCCGAACTCCTGGTCTACTGTTATCCGAACAACCCGACCGGCGCGACCATGACCGAAGACGAGCTCCGAGAGGTGGCGGCGTTCTGTCGCGAGCACGACATCGCCGTCATGGCTGACGAGATATACGCCGCGCTCACCTACGAGGGGGACCACACCTCCATCGCGACCCTGCCGGGGATGCGCGAGCGGACCGTCGTCTTCAACGGCTTCTCGAAGGCGTACGCGATGACGGGGCTGCGACTCGGCTACGCGCTCGCGCCGCCACACGTCATCGACTCTATCAACCGCATCCACCAGTACTCGATGCTGTCGGCTCCGACGACCGCCCAGCACGCGGCCATCGAGGCGCTCGACAACTGCGGCTCCGACGTGGAGGAGATGTGCACGCAGTACGACCGCCGGCGCAACTTCGTGCTCGCCCGCCTCGACGAGATGGGCATCGACTGCTTCGAGGCGACGGGCGCGTTCTACGTCTTCCCCGAGTCGCCGTGGCCCGACGCCGGCGAGTTCGCCGAGACGCTCCTGCAAGAAGAGCAGGTCGCCGTCGTGCCGGGCGACGCCTTCGGCACCGGCGGGGAGGGCCACCTCCGGATGTCGTACGCGTCCTCGATGGACGACCTTCGCACGGCCATGGACCGCATCGAGCGATTTCTCGAGTGACCTTATATTCTTAGAATGGTATAAATAGTAATACCAGAATTGTACGAACGTTCAAGTAGATACGGCGGGTCACAGTGTAACACGATGAACGACCAGGAACGGAAGAGCCTGAAGGAGATCAGCCACACAGCACCGAATGGAGACAGCGTCGAGAGCGTCTGGGAGCGCGGCAACGAACGCGACGAGTAGAGTCCTCGCGGTAGATTCAAAAGGTCGACACACCGAGTAGAGATATGTCCGAAGTCCGTATCGACCTCCCCGACCGCATCGACTCGGAAATCGACCGATTCGTCAATCAAGGCGAGTTCATCAACCGCGACGAGGCAATCGAGGAACTGCTCACCCTCGGGCTGACGGCCTTCGACGTGGACGAAGACACCGGTCGCGAACCGGGCGAAGACCTGTTCACACAGGCGACCGACGACCAACACGACCCCGCCGCCGACACCGACCCGGAAGACGAGTACACCCTCTGAGGGTGCGCCGTCCGCTCCGACTCCCCGACGGCTGGATCACCGACACCGTCCGGGCGAACGGTATCACCGTCCGCACCTACCGGACGGGCACCGGCCCGCCGCTGCTTTTCGCTCACGGCTTCTACGAGAGCGCCCGCTGTCGGCGACCTGTCGTCGACGCACTCGCCGAGCAGTTCACTGTTCACGCGTACGACGCCCGCGGGCACGGCCACACCGACGCCCCCGCGACGGGCTATGGGATGACCGACCGCGTCGCCGACATGCGCGGTGTCATCGCCGCGCTCGGACTCGACTCTCCGGCCGTCTACGGCCACTCGATGGGAGCCGCGACCGCCGCGTGGCTCGCGACCGGGACCGACCTCGACGCGCTCGTACTGGAGGACCCTGCGCGCTTTGCTGACTCGGAGCCGCCGATGGCCGCCGACGAGCGACGGCGGTTTGTCCGCGAGCGCGTCTACGAGTGGCGCGGACAGTCGCTCGCTGAACGGAGTGGCGCGCTTGACGGCGAGGGCGAACAGGCCCGCCGCTGTGCGGTCGCACAGGGGGAGTGTGACCCGCGCATCGAACACCTCGCACGCGCCGGCTACCCCGTCACCTCGGAGGCGTTTTCCGATATCGACTGTCCGACGCTCGTCCTGAAGGCAGACGCGGACGACAGCGTGCGTCAGACGGAGCGCCGCCGTGCCGAGCCGCTGGACGGCAGTCTCGTCCACGTCGACGGTGCGGGCCACACCGTCGTCCGTGACAAGTTCGACGCCGCCGTCGGCGAGATTCGCGCGTTCATCGAGCAACGGGGAGTAGCGTAGACCGCTCCACCGACCGACGAATACGTCCCGTGCCAGCACTTATCACACGAGACTGCATAGCTCGTGTACATGTCCCAACCGAACCGAACCCCCGTCTCGCCCGGCCCCAAGGACCGAACGATACCACACTGGCACTCGCCGGACGCCGAGACGTTGGACGTGACCGGCGGCGACGGCGCGTACATCGAGACGGCAGACGGCGAGGAGTATCTCGACTTCATCTCCCAGCTCTACTGCGTGAAGGCCGGCCACGGCAACGAGCGAATCAACGCCGCCATCCGCGACCAGCTCGACCGCATAGCGTACGTCTCCTCCTCGAAACACAACGACGCGCGCTCGGAGTTGGCCGGGCGACTCGCCTCGGTCGCACCAGTCGATGACGCCAGCGTCTTCTTTTCCGTCTCCGGCAGCGAGGCGAATGAGGCGGCGATGCAGCTCGCGCGCTCGTATCAGGACGCCCCGAAGGTGCTCACCCGGTGGCGCTCGTACCACGGCGGCACCTACGGCGCGGCGAGTCTCACGGGCGACCCCTCGACGCGGGCGACCGTCGAACGGTACGCCGCGACTTCCGGGACGGCCCGGTTCATGCCACCGCTCGCCGACTGCTTCGACGCCGACTCTCCGGAGGCGTTGGCCGAACAGGCGGCCGACCATCTGGAGTGGGTCATCCGGAACGAGGGACCAGACAGCATCGCTGCGCTCCTTACCGAGCCAATCGGTGGGACAAGCGGTGCGTACCCGGCCCCGCCGGGCTACTTCGAGCGCGTCCGCGAGCTCTGTGACGAGTACGACATCCTGCTCGTGGCCGACGAAGTCATCACGGGGTTCGGGCGGTGTGGCGACTGGTTCGGCATCGGCACCGAGGGCGTCCGCCCGGACATGATTACCTTCGCAAAGGGCATCACGAGCGCGTACGTCCCGCTGGCCGGCGTCGTGGCCACCGGCGCGCTGGGCGACCACTTCCGCGAGGAGGGCATTGCCGTCGGGCAGACGTTCGCCGGCCACCCGCTCGGCTGTGCGGCGGGACTCGCTGCGATGGACGAGTACGAGAACGGACTCCTCGACAACGTCCGAGAGCTGGCTCCCGTGCTCGAAGACCAGCTCCGTGGCCTCGAATCGAAGTACGACGTCGTCGCCGACGTACACGGGCGCGGCTTCCACTGGGGCGTCGAGTTTCGTGATCCCGACACCGGCGAGCCGTTCGTCGACCCGCTGGTCGAGGAGGGAGACAACCCCGTCACCGAGACCCGCGAGTACGCCCGCGAACACGGGGTCCTGTTCGGTGGCGGTCGGCCGGACATCCAGAACATCATCTCGCCGCCGCTGTGTATCGACGAGTCCGATATCGACCGGGCGGTATCCGTGCTCGGTGACGCTATCGTGGCGACGTTCGAGTGAGGAAGCTACGGCTACGCGGACGAAGACGGAGCGAAGGAAGTGGACTTGCAGGGATTTGAACCCTGGGCCTTTCCCCTGCCAAGGGAACGATCTACCACTGATCTACAAGCCCGCGTGCACTCCACCGTATCCCGCTTTCGAGTATAAACCCATCGAACCGGAGAGACGGGAGTGACAACCCATAAGTACGCGAGCGGGAGAATACGTAGTAGGAACGGCACAGCCGCAAATCCGACCTGCCACCGATTGTGTGGCTTGGGATTGCGGACGTGCGAGTAGACCTCGCTGTAGCGGCTCGTGTTCGTTCAATCAATCTATGGCACGAATGCATACCCGCCGTCGTGGCTCATCCGGCTCGGACAAGCCCACGGCAGACGAGAACCCGGAGTGGAGTGACGTAGACGCAGACGCCGTCGAGGAGCGTGTCGTCGAACTCGCCCAGCAGGGCGACGACCCCTCCCAGATTGGCATGAAGCTGCGCGACGAGGGTGTCCAGGGCGTTCCCGTCCCGGACGTGAAGCTCGTCACCGGCAAGAAGGTCGGCGAGATTCTCGACGAGCACGACGCCGCTCCCGAGGTCCCCGAGGACCTCCGGAATCTGCTGGCGCGTGCGGTCCGGCTGCGCGACCACATGGACGAGAACCAGACCGACTACCAGAACAAGCGCGCGCTCCAGAACACGGAGTCGAAGATCCGACGCCTCATCGACTACTACCGCGGCGACGAAATCGACGAGGAGTTCACGTACTCGTATGAAGCCGCCGTCGAAATCATCGAATAGATGACAGCATCCGGTCGTCCAGCACAGTCCGCCCCGGCCGAGAGCCTCGCGGCCGCCTGTCGCGACGCCGACTTCGTTCGGCTGCAGGCGACCGCCGACGGCGACGCCCTCGCGGCGCTCGGTCAGCTGGCGGCTGCGCTCCGCGCGACCGACACCCCGTTTCACGCCTCTGTCAGGACGGTTCCGGACATCACGGTCACGGAGGGTGACCTCACTGTGTGTCTGGGAGCCGACGCCGACGCCGACATCACGCTCACCGACGAGCCGCTGTCGGCGACGGCCTACACTGCCGCGGGCGACATCGGGACCGACGCCGACGCCATCCTCGCGCTCGCAGGAGCCGTCGCGGCCGGCTACACGCCCGGCGAGAACACGCCGCTGTACGAGCCGGCGACGGCAAAGCTCGACCGCAGGCCCGGTCTCGCGGTGCCGGTCGACGGCGACACGGAGACGCTCGTCGATGGGCTCGTCCACTCGACGCTCGTCCACGCCGACTTCTCGGCCGCACGTGACACCGCGGCGGCACTGGTCGGTAGTCTCGACGCCGAGACGCTCGACTCGGAGACCCACCGGCGAATCGCCTCGGCGGTCGCGCTCCGCGCAATCGAGGACGCACCCGCCCACGCCGCAGAGCGTGTCGAACGCGTCCTGCGTCCACACGTCGGTGGCCCGTTCACAACGGTGGGCGGCTACGCCGACGTGCTCGACGCCTGCGCTCGACGCCGGCCCGGACTCGGCGTGGCGCTGGCTATCGACGCCGCGCGCACCGACGAGGAACCGAGCCACGCCGACGAGGCGCTCGCCACCTGGCGCGACCACGCGACGGCGGCTCACACCGGCCTGCGAGCCGGCGAGACCGCCCGCCACAGTGGCCTGTTCGTGGTTCGCGTCGAGGGCACGGCCCCGCTGGGGACCGTCGCCAGACTCGCACAGGCGTTTCAATCACCGGAGTCGCTCGCGCTCGCCGTCGATGGCGAGCGGGCGGCGCTGTCGGGTGAGCACGCAGGCGAGCACGCACGGCGCGTGGGCGAGCAGGTGGAGGCGACCGCGACGGGACGGACGACGACCGGCTACATCGAGGGAATCGACGCCGCCACCGCCGAGACGGAGGTGCGTCGCGCAGTATGAAACGCGCGACAATCCGGACGACACACGAGCGTGCGGCCGCGGTGGCCGCGGCGCTGGACCCGGACAACACCACCGAGATGGAGACGACGGTCGACGGCGAGGTAGTCGAGACGACTATCGCTCGCGAGACGACCGGCGGCCTTCGCACGTCGGCGGACGACTACGTGCGGAATCTGATAGTAGCAGACCAGACGATTACAGACACAATATCCAACAATGAGTGACCGAAGCGTATCCAAGCAGAGTCAGGAAAAGAAGTGGTACACCGTCATCGCCCCCGAGCAGTTCGACCGGGCGGAACTCGGTGAGACCACCGCAGACGAACCAGAACAGCTCTACAACCGAACCATCGAGACGACCCTCGGCGAACTGCAGGACAACGCCAGCGAGAACAACACGAAGCTGACGTTCCGCATCACCGACGTCGGCTCGGACGCCGTCTACACGGAGTTCGTCGAACACGAGCTTACGCGGGATTACCTGCGCTCGCTCGTCCGTCACGGCTCCTCGAAGATCGAGTCGTTCGAGACGATTCTCACGAGCGACGACTACCGCATCCAGATCCAGCCCGTCGCTTTCACTACCAAGAAGGCGGACCACAGCCAGGAGCGTGCCATCCGCCGCACGATGACCGACATCGTCCGCGAAACGGCACAGGAACACACGTTCAATGAGGTTATCGACAGCATCGTCGAGGGGCGACTCTCCTCGGCCATCTATGCGGAGGCCAAGACCATCTACCCGCTTCGCCGCGTCGAGATTCAGAAGCTCACGCTCGAAGCACGCCCGGACGAGGTCGCAGAGGAGGAAGACACCTCGGTCGACGTGGCCGAAGACGACGTCGACGTCGAGTAACCCCGAACTCTCCCCGTTTATTCGACGACGACAGTGGCAACCATGCCGCCGTCCTCGTGAGGAACACAGAAGTACGGGTACTCGCCGGCGACCTCGAAGGTGTGTTCATAGAGGTCGCCGGAGGCGAGCCGTCCCTGACTGCTCCCCCAGAAGCCGTCTCTGGCGGCCGACTCGGTGTCGGCCCCGCCGGAGGCGAAGAAGTCGGCACCCTCAGGGAGTCCGTCCTCGTAGGCAGTGACCGAGTGGCCGCGTGAACTCGGATTTCCCCACACGACCGTCTCGCCGACGCTTGCCGTGTAGCTGGCCGGGCGGAACTGATTTGCCGTCATCCCGATGTCGTAGTCGTCTTCCGAAAGGCCGCTAGAACAGCCCGCGAGAGTCGCGGTCGCGACCGTTCCCACCGTGGCGAGAAGAGTCCGGCGCTTCATTACCGTTCGGTTGGGGACACGGGGATAAACGTTCCGTGGTTCGACCGTCGAAGCGAACCGCATAAGGGAGCGACCGGCGACCCAGAGGTATGAAGCCACGGTTCGTCGGCAGGGTGTCAGCGGCCGACATCGTGACCGTCACCAACGCGGCAATCGGCTTCGTCGCCGCCGCCGTCGCAACCGTGGAGCCGACGCTCGCGGCACGGCTCATCCTGTTGGGCGCGATTGCCGACGGGCTGGACGGCGTGGTCGCCCGCCGCTACGGCTCCTCGGACGCGGGTGCGTTCCTCGATGCACTCGCCGACGTGTCGACGTTCGTCGTCGCGCCGGCGGTGCTCGTGTTCAGTCTCGCCGGCGTGGAGTCCGGCTTCGGTCTCACTGTTGCGACGGCGACGACGCTCACCGCAGGCGGGCTGTTCGTCGCGGCCGGCGTCCTCAGGCTCGGGATGTACGCTGCCTACGACGAGGACGACACCACGACGGAGGGCGTCCAGACGACGCTCGCCGCGACGCTACTCGCTGCGCTACAGGTGGCCGGCGTCACCGCGACCGGGAGCGTCATCTACGGCGTCGCCGGTCCAGCGCTTGCCGTCGGCGCGGCGGTCGTCCTCGCGGTCGCGATGCTCGCGCCCATCACGTATCCGGACCTGTTGGCCGGTGACGCGCTGATTCTCGGCGCGGTACAGGCGTGTACTGTGCTGTTTCCATCCGCGCTCCGGCGTGCGTTCCCCATCGCGCTGCTCATCTGTGCGCTGGCGTACGTCACGCTGTCGCCGCGGTTTTACTGGCGTGAGTGAAGGGAAACGCTCTTTTCTGCAACTCACGGAGACAACGGTATGAGCGACGGGAGCGACGAGACCGACGAGACCGACGAGACCGACGCGCCGGCCGACGAGGAGACGGCCGTCGACGTCACGCCCGAGACAGTGGACGAACGACTCGACGAGGCCGAGACGGCACTGGAGGCCGCCGAGACCGAGACCGACCTCGACGACGTCGAGGCGACGCTCGACGCGGCCGAGACGCAAATCGAGAACGCGTCGTTTCCCGAGCCGGACGACGAGGACGAAGAGCCGCCCGCAGAGCGACTCACCGGCCGACTGGAGGAGCTTCGCGACCAGCTCGAACAACAGCGTGGACCCTACGGGAGCGACGTAATCGACGCTATCGAGGCGGGTAGTGGGACGGTCACCGACACACGCTGGACCGAGGACGGTGAACCCGAGGTGGTCACGGCGACTGAGACACTCACCGAGAGCGTTGGCGACACGCTCGACACGAGCTTCGAGTACGGCTCCGACTTCCCGGAGGATTACACCGACGCCCTCGATAGCGTGGCTACGGCCGTCACCGACGCCGGTCTCGATGCTGACGACGACACGGACACCATCGCCGCGCTGCTCGCGGCCACGGACGCGTTCGCGGACGCGCTGGAGGCCGCAGAGGAGTGGGACGATCTCACCGTCGTCGAACAGCTCACCGTCGAGGGATTTTACGACCGGCTCGACTCGGACAACCGCAAGGACTTCCCCCCGGAGTTGGGCGTCGTCCGCATCGCCGAACACGAGAACGACCCCGAGCGCATCCTGACCGCCTTCGAGACGTTCGACTCGGAGTTCATGCAGGACAACTGCGTCGAGGCGTTCCGCCGGCTCGGCGCGCCGGAGGCGTACGACGCGATGGAAGGGCTCGCACAGCGGCGCGACCGACCCGCAATCGAGGTGCTCGGAAAGATTGGCGACGACGCTGCCTGCGAGATGCTCCACGACTACATCAGCGACGAGTCGAATCCGCCGCTCCAGAAGACCGTGTTGAAGACGCTCGGCGAAATCGGCTCGCCGGAGTCGACACAGCCGGTCGCGAACCGCCTCGTCGCCGAGGATTACGAGGTTCGGTCACAGGCCGCTCGCGCGCTCGGCCGCATCGGCGACACCCGCGCGGTGGAGCCGCTGGCCGACGTGCTCGCCGAGGAGGAACGAGACGGCGTCCGCGCCGCGGCCGCGTGGGCCCTCGTCCAAATCGGGACGGAGCGTGCCCTCGAAGAGGCCGCCCAATACGTCGACGACCGCTCGTTCCTCGTGCAGTCGGAAGCCGAGAAGGCCGAAGATCACCTCGGCGCGACCGCCGCCGCGTAGCTTTATTACCGGGGACGCGCCACCCGTCGCGTGGCTCACCTTCGCGTGCTCCTCGCGTGTCTGCTCCTTCTCGCCTCGGGCGCCGGAGCTGTGCCGGTCGGTGCCAGTGAGTCGGGTTCGGCGAACGGCCCACATCCGGCGTTCGCGTCGGTCGTCGCGAACCCGCTGGCGGAGAACGACCGCGGCGAGTACGTCGCGCTGTCGGTCACCAGCGACGCGAACCTCTCGACGTACACGCTCGACGACGGGGAGGAACGGCTTCAGCTCCCGGCGGTGAACGCGACTGGGACCGTCGTCCTGACCAGACGGCCAGCGGCGGTTCGGCGATCGTGTAATAGAACCGTCGTCGCCGTCTCGCTGCCGCGGCTCTCGAACAGCGGCGAACGACTCCGGCTGCGGCGCGACGGCGAGACGGTCGCGTCGCTGGCGTACGAGAACGCGCCGGAAGCCGAGGTGTACGTCGACGGGAAGTGGCGACCGGTCGGTGCGACCGACTACCCGGTCGCCGGCGGCGGTAGCGGCGAGGCGCGCGGCTTCCTCTTGCCCGACGCACCCGCGGCCGCGGTCGCGCCAATCGAACAGGCCGACGAGCGCGTCCTGCTGGCCGGCTACACGCTCACCTCACGGCGCGTGACCGAGACACTCCTTCAAGCACACGACCGCGGCGTGCGGGTCAGGGTCTTAGTTGAGGGCGGCCCGGTTGGCGGCACCACGAGTGAACAGGCAGCGCGACTGGATCAACTCACGGCGGCGGGTATCGACGTTCGGGTCGTCGACGGACCGGCGACGCGTTACCGCTACCACCACGCGAAGTACGTCGTCGCCGACGATCGGGCGACCGTCCTGACTGAAAACTGGAAGCCGTCCGGAGTCGGAGGGGCCTCGTCTCGCGGGTGGGGCGCGACCGTCGCCGACGAGACGGTCGTCAGCCGACTCGCGGCGACGTTCATCGGAGATTTCACGTACCGGGCAGCGACCCCGTGGAGACAGTTCCGCGAGGGGGAGACGTTCACGAGTGAGCCGCCGGCCTCGGGGTCGTTCCGGAGTCGGACGGAGCCAGCGAGCCTCAACTACGAGTCCGTCTCGCTGCTCACCGCGCCTGACAACGCCGAGACAGCGGTGGTTCGCCGTATCGAGCGGGCGGAGTCGTCGGTCCGCGTCCTCCAAGTGAGCGTCGGTGGCGTCGACCAGTCGCTCGTCGCGGCGACTGTCGAGGCGGCTCGCCGCGGCGTCGAGGTCCGGATACTGCTGTCGAGTGCGTGGTACGTCGAAGAGGAGAATCAGCGCGTCGTGGACCGGCTGAACCGCATTGCCGAGCGCGAGGAGCTCTCGCTTACGGCGCGGCTCGCCCGCCCCCGAGGGTACGAGAAGGTGCACGCGAAGGGAGTGGTCGTCGACGAGACGGTCGTGCTCGGGAGCATGAACTGGAACGATAACGCCGCACGCGAGAACCGCGAGGTGCTGCTCGCGCTGTCGGGGGGTGAGGTACCAGGCTACTACCGAGACGCCTTCGACCGCGACTGGCAGGCCAGCGGCGACGGTGGCGAGCGCCCCATGGGGTTAGTCGCGGTGCTCGGCGCGCTCGCGGTCGGCTGTCTGCTCGCGGCGCGTCGCCTCCAGTTCGAGTGAGCTATCCGCACCGCTGTTTGCAGATGCGGTCGATGATACGACCGGTCGAGAGCACTTCGTCGTCGGTCTCGTGGGGCGTGGCGCGGACGACCTCACAATCGATGCCGCGGTCGGCGAGCGCGCGGCGGATAGCGTCGTCGTCGTGGTGTTGGTCGTGACCGAGTACGATGACATCTGGGTCGATGCGCTCGATTGGAACGAAGATGTCCGACTCGTGGCCGAGGTGCGCCTCGGTGACGGGGTCGAGCGCGTCGACCATCTCGCGGCGCTGCGTGTCGGGGAGAATCGGTGGCTCCTTGTGGGTGACGTTGGACCGGCGCGCGAGGATGACGTGGAGCTCGTTGCCCATCGAGCGAGCCTCACGCAGGTAATGGAGGTGTCCGGGATGGAGAAGGTCGAAGGTCCCCTGTGCGACGACCGTCGTCATCGTCCCTCCAGCTCGGCGTCGATATCGGCCTGCGTGAAATCGAAGAAGTCGTCGTCGGGAAGCTCAACGTCAACTACGTCCAACTCGCGGGGATCGCCGGTACGGTCGAACGCGCGCCAGTCGTCGGGACCGTAGGGCGCACCGAGGATGATGTGGACGGAACCGTTGCCGAACGTCTGGATGTCCTGCTCAGAGGGGTGAAGCACGCCGTTCGGGTGCGAGTGGAGCGAGCCGACGGAGCGTGCGCCGGTCGGAATCATGTCCGAGCGAACGGTGGCGCTGACGGGCGAGGAAGTCGTTCCGGGGATGATGAGCACGTCGGTGACGACGGTGCCGTCACGGTCGAGTCCGAGGTCGCGGGCGTCCTCGCCGCGGAGCAGCCCCATGTACTCGTCGGGGTGAGTGTCCTCCGCGGCGGAGCGGGCAAACGAGAGGGCGCCCTCGGCGATACCGAGCACCGTACTCGACCGGAACAGACGCATACCCAGACTCGGGTCGGCGCGAACCTAACGGTTCCGATAGGGGGGCGTCTCGGTCGGCGCTGGCGGGAAGTGAAACGCTTAACGGGAGAAAGACCGCAATACTCACTAATGGATTCATCTGTTGATGCTGGAGAAAGTCCCAGCACGGGGGCTGCCGGCCCCACCGTCTACGCGCTCGCCGACAGCTGTACCTTCGCCGACGTGGAGGAGGGCGCACTGTACCACGCGACCGTCAACGGCGTCGTCGAGTACGGCGTCTTCGTCGACGTCTCCGAGCACGTCTCCGGGCTCGTCCACGACTCCGTCCTCGACGGCGAGTACGATGTCGGCGACGAGTTCGTCGTCGAACTCGCCGAGATTCGCGAGGACGGCGACCTCTCGTTCCACGAGACCGACCCGGCCGACCCGGTCACCGTCGAGGTGCGCCACGGGGAGAACGTCGGCGTCTCGGATCTCGCCGACTCGGTCGGACAGACGGTCCACGTTGAGGGCGAAGTCGTCGGCATCAAACAGACCGGCGGGCCGACGCTGTTTCAACTGCGCGACGGCTCCGGGGTCGTCCCGGCCGCAGCCTTCGAGGAGGCCGGCGTCCGTGCGTACCCGGACGTCGAAATCGGCGACGTCGTCCGCGTGACCGGCGACGTAGAGACGCGTGAGGGGGCGGTTCAGGTCGAGGTCGACGAACTCGCGCGACTCGACGACGAGGAGAGCGCCGAGGTCCGCGAGCGACTCGAAGCGCAACTGGACGAGACGGCCGCGCCAGCCGAGGTCGAGCCGCTCATCGAGTGGGAGGCATTCGAGCCGATCCGCGAGGAGCTTCGCAGCGTCGCGAAACGGCTCCGCCGAGCGGTGCTCGACGGCCGACCGATTCGGATGCGCCATCACGCCGACGGCGACGGCATGTGCGCGTCCGTCCCGGTCCAACTCGCGCTCCAGAACTTCATCGGTGAGGTCCACGAGGACAGTCAGGCCCCGCAACACCTGTTCCGCCGGCTCCCCTCGAAGGCTCCGTACTACGAGATGGAGGATATGACGCGGGACCTGAACTACGCGCTCGAAGACCAGGAGCGACACGGCCAGAAGCTCCCGCTCCTGTTGATGCTCGACAACGGCTCGACGGAGGAAGATACCCCTGCCTACCGCGCGCTCGCACAGTACGACATCCCAATCGTCGTCGTCGACCACCACCATCCCGACCCGGAGGCCGTCGAGCCGCTGCTCGACGCCCACGTCAATCCGTACCTCCACGACGAGGACTACCGCATCACGACCGGGATGATGAGCGTCGAGCTCGCGCGGATGATCGACCCGTCGCTCTCGAGTGACCTCGAACACATCCCGGCGGTGGCCGGACTCGCGGACCGCTCGCAGGCCGACGCGATGGACGACTACCTCGCGCTCGCGAACGAGGCCGGCTACGAGGAACCGGACCTCCACGACATCAGCGAGGCGCTCGATTACGCCGCCCACTGGCTCCGCTACAACTCCGGTGACGCCGTCATCGAGGACGTGTTGAACCTCGGCGGCGACACGGAGCGCCACCACGACCTCGTGGAGTTCCTTGCCGGACGCGCCGAGCGCGACGTGGAAAAGCAGATCGAGGACGCGCTCCCGCACATCGACCACGAGATGCTGTCGAACGACGCACATCTCTACCGGGTCGACGTTGACGAGTTCGCCCACCGCTTCATCTACCCTGCGCCGGGGAAGACGACCGGCGAGATCCACGACCGCAAGGTGCAGGAGACCGGTGACCCGGTCATCACCATCGGCTTCGGTCCGGACTTCGCCGTCCTCCGGTCCGACGGCGTTCGCCTCGACATCCCGCAGATGGTGTCTGAGCTGACCGAGGAGCTTCCGGGTGCAGGCGTCAGCGGCGGCGGCCACCTCGTCGTCGGCTCTATCAAGTTCGTGCCCGGCGCACGCGAGGAGGTCCTCGCCGCGTTGGTCGAGAAGATGAGCGATGCGGAACTCGACGACGACCTTCGCTCGACGCTCGTCGAGTAGCTGACGCGCCGGGTGGGCTTTTACGCCTCGGCCACGTTATGTTCACATAGAATGAAGCCTGAGCACGTCGTATCGGCCGAGTCGGGGGGCGATTCGGTTGCTGCCGTGCTCGGCGAGACCACACAGCCGGCGTATCAGCTTTCTGCCGACGGTGACATCGCGTGGTGGAACGAGCAGTTCGCCTCGGTCGTCGGCTACACCGACGAGGAGCTCTCGCAGTTGGACGCGCCGGACCTGTTTTCGACCGACGCCTGGGACCGGTTCGAAGCGCGACTCACCGGGTCGGACGAGACGACCTACTGGACCGACAAGATCGACATGGTCCGCAAGGACGGCGAGCAGTGCACCCACCACCACACCACGAGCCTCTCGCGGAACGGCGACGGTGAGACTCTCACCGGAATCGTCTCCGTCGCCGACGAGGATCTGCCACGCGCGGAGCTGCTCAAGACAGTACAGCTTGCGACCGACCGGGTCATCGCCGCAAAGACGCGCGAGGAAATCGAGCACGCGCTGTGTGAGACACTCGGCAACGCCGGTCTCTACCGGGCCGTCTGGGTCGGCGAGGAGCGCGACGGACGGCTCGAAGCGGTTGCAGCGGCGGGCCCGGAGACGGTGTCGGTCGATGCGTTCGCCGGTGAGTGGACGAGCGCCGACGAGGCGCGACCGGCGCTGGTGACGGCACAGACCGGACGGATATCGACTATCAGAGATATTCCCAACTCCGAGCATCCCGACGGCCCTCGCGAGTTCACTGCCGACCACGGGTTTCACGCCGGCTGTTCCGTCCCGTTGGTCGCCGACGGAACGATATACGGGGTCCTCACCAGCTACACCGATACACCCGACCGGTACGGGCAACTCGAGGAGACGCTGTTGACACAGCTTGGGCGGGTCGCCGGGCTGGCCATCGGTTCGGTCCAGACGGAGCGGCTCATGCTGTCACAGCCTCGCATCGAACTCGAGCTTCGGATCAAGAGCGACACCGTCCCGGTAGTGAGGTTCGCGAAGGAGACGGGCGCGACCGGCGAGCGCGAGTGGATGACACAGGAGGAAGACGGCACCACCGTGCAGTACTACACCATCGAGGGAGCCGCCCCCGAGCGCATCGTGACCGAGATGGAGAACACGGACAACGTTCGGTCGGCGCGTGTCGTCGACGCCGACGCGAACCTGTATGAGGTGCGCTTCGCCGAGTCGGCCGCCGGCATGTTGCTCGCGGCAGGCGCCGAGACGCGTCGCATCGAACTCGACCCCGACGGCGTGACCATCGTCGCAACCGCGCCAGAGGGAACCGACGTGCGGGAGATACTCGACCGGATACGCGAGATCTATCCCGAGACGGAGCTGCGCGCGAAACGGACGCTTTCCGAGCGGGGACGCCGCGACCAGCCGGCGTGGCCCGATTCGACGGAGCTCACGGACAAACAAACAGAGATGGTCGAAGCCGCGTTCGAGGCGGGCTACTTCGAGTGGCCACGGGACGTGACCGCGGAGGACCTCGCCGAGCGTCTCGACATCTCGGCGGCGACGCTCCACTACCATCTCCGGCGGGCACAGCGGCAACTGGTCGAGGCGTATCTCGACTAGATGTAGTCGTTGTCGGCGAGTCGCTCGACCGCCTCGCGGAGTCGACCTTCGCTCGCGGCGTAGGACAATCGCGCGTAGCCGGGCGTCCCGAACGCGCTGCCGGGCACCGTGGCGACGTGGGCGTCCTCGATCGCACCCTCACACCAGGCTTGGTCGTCGTCATCGACCGGGAGCATCATGTAGAATGCACCCTCGGGCGTGGCCACGTCCTTGTCGTGTTCTTCGAACAGCTCGAGCAGCATGTCGCGGCGCTCGTGGAACGCATCGCGCATCTCCGCGACGGCCTCGTCGGTGTTGGTCAGGGCTTCGAGTCCGGCGTACTGGACGAAGTGGGTCGCACAGGTGACCGAGTGGCTCTGTATCTTCGCGGCTTGCTCGTGGAGGTCGGCCGGAAGGCCGACGTAGCCGAGCCGCCACCCCGTCATCGAGTAGGCCTTCGAGAAGCCGTTGAGCGTAATCGTCCGCCCCTCCATCCCGTCGAGACTGCCGAGCGAGGTCATATCCGTCCCGTAGGTGATTTCCTGATAGATTTCGTCCGACAGCGCCATCACGTCGTGTTCGACGGCGAGGTCGCGGACGCCCTCAAGCGCGGCATCGGAGAAGACAGCACCCGTCGGGTTCGACGGACTGTTGACGACGATGAGCGAGGTGTCGTCGGTGACGACCTCGGCCAGCTCATCGAGCGCGGGTTCAAGCTGGAAGTCGTACGGCGAGAGGTCGACGCGCTCGATGGACGCGCCGGCCATCTTCGCCATCGCCTCGTAGCTCACCCACGCCGGGTCGAAGAGGACGACCTCGTCGTCCTCGTCGAGCAGGGCCATGAACACCTCGAAGAGGGCCTGTTTCCCGCCCGGGGTGACGATGAGTTCGTCGGTGCCGTAGGAGAGTCCGTCGGCCTCGAACTTCTCGACGATGGCCTCCCGGAGCTGTGGAATCCCGTTTGAGGGCGCGTAGCCGGTGTGGCCGTCGTCGATGGCCTGTTTGCCCGCCTCGACGACGTTCTGGGGCGTCGGGAAGTCGGGTTCGCCGACGGACAAGTCGACGACATCGACGCCGTCGGCCTCGAGTTCGCTGGCGAGGTTAGAGATAGCGATGGTGGCGCTCGGTTCGACACGGGTGACGCGGTCTGCGAATGTCTGGGTCATAGGTCTTGGAGTTCTACTGCAAGGTCGATCGCGCTGTCGACGACATCGCCGCCTTTCGGGATACGCGCCTCGGCGTCGGCAACACTCATCCCCGGGCCGGTGACACCGTAGGTGACCGGCGTGTCGCGGTCGAGTGACACCTCGGTGAGTCCCTGTGCGGCAGCGTCGGCGATGACGCGGTCGTGGTCGGTGTCGCCGGTGATGATAGCACCGATGACGGCGACGGCGTCGATGTCGTCGCGGCGTGCGAGCCGGTCGGCGGCAAGCGGCGCGTCGTAGGCACCTGGTACCGGAATCGTCTCGGCGATAGTGGCGTCGCGCTCGGCGGCGGCGTCGCGCGCGGCGGCTTCCATCTCGTGGGTGATGGGCTGTTCCTTGTTGAACTGCGCCACCACGAGTCCGAGCGTGACCATACGCTCGCTTCCGCCGGGGAGATGAAAGGCCTGCCGCTCGACGCAGAGCGCTCGGCGGACAGGAACCGCTAGTGCGAAATACACCCCACCCATAGCCGCCGGGTATGAGCGAGAGCGAGCAGGAACTGGACGAGACAGCCAGCGGGCGGCTCGCGGACATCGTCGCGCTCCAGCCGACCAAGAACGGCGAGCTACAGGACCGGTGGGGGATGGAGTCGGGCAGCGAGGTCCACCAGTATCTCGAAGGCGAATTAAAACGGTTCTACTACCGCGACGACAACAGCCTCATCCGCGCGACCGACGAGGCGGCCGAACTCGTCGACGTGGAGCCGGGAATCGAGGGCGACGGCGACACAGGGGGTCCCCGAATCGTCCGCGTACCCGCCCTGCAGGTCGGTATCATCGAGGTACTCGCCGGGCGAGATGAGGAGCCACAGAGCGTCGTCAGCGTGCTCCACGGCCTGCGTGGTGCCGGCTATGACCCGGAGGTTGGCGAGGTGCGCTCGGGGCTCCGCTCGCTTGAGAGTAAGGGCGTCGTCACCTCCATCAAGAAGACGGTGCCCACGTTCCGGCTCGCCGTCGATCGCGACGAACTCGAAGTCGAAGAGCGCGACGACTAACGACGGCGGTCGCGCTGGCGGGCCAACAGTCGTTTGTACCCCTTTCCAGGTCCGCCCTCGATTGGCCACCCCTTCGACCGCCACGCCGGCGGTTCCGGCGTGAACGACCCGCACGCGTGGCGACACTCCGCACTCGTCACGTAGCGACCTTTTGCCCGACAGTACGGGAGCGGGAGGTCGGGGTCGCGAAGCTCGAACTCGCGACAGTCGGGCCGCATCGTATCGACGTACGACCGCCAGCCGCGCTCGTAAGCGCGCTCGGCGATTTGACGCCGTTTCTCTCGTTTCCACGCGACACTGGCGTACTCGAATCGGGCCGCGCTCAGGTCGTGTTCGCCACCGTCGGGGCGGTCGAGGATGCGCGTTCCCGGCTCGTCGGTCGCGAGCGCGGTCGCGTTCCACGCCACGTCGACCGTCTCACCGACAGCGAGGATACCGGCCTCGACGGGGAGCCGCTCGTACAGCGCCGGAGTGACGTCGTCGTCGGTCGCCTCGGTCGCGACCCACACCTCGTCTGCCAGCCCGAGCGCCACGTCACGCTCGATTTGGTCGGCAAGCGCCGCGGCGGCACTCGCCGAGAGGTCCGGCTTGTTCTCGATTGCGACGACGCGATTCACCCAGTCGGGATAGCGGTAACGGCGGCGAATCTCGATGCGGTTGCTGTCACGGCGCGTGTCGATGAGACCCCGGTCGTCCGCGGCATGAATCGTCTCGCGGACGTGGTTCCAACTATAGCCGGGGTCCGGGAGCACGTCGCGGTAGTAGCCGTAGCTCGTCGGTGCGTTCGTGAGCACGTGGAGCATGTCCGACTCGAGTCGGTCGTCGCCGAAGACACCGCGTGCATCCAGCGCCGCCGGGTCACACTCGAAAACGAGCGTGTCGTACCGGCGCGAGCGAATCCCGAGCTGGCGGGCGACGAGGACTGCGAGGTCGCGCCCCTCACCGGTCGGTGGCCACTGCCGTTCGGCCCACCGACAGACGCGAAGTTCGAAGATGAACTCCGGGTCGTCCACTACTCGTCGTCCGATTCACCGACGCGCTGTCCGACCGACTCGATGTCGTCGCTGGTTCGTGACTCGTCATCGGGTGCGGTCGGCTCGTCGCTCAAGCTCTCAGTGTCGCCGTCCGCCGTCTCACCGTCCTCGCCCTCGTCGAAGTGCTCGTCGAGGAACTCGTGGGCGTCGCGGAGAATCTCGCGGGGACCGTCCTGCGTGATGGTGTTGATGGCCTGTTCGTAGTCGCGCCACTGCATGTCGCGGTGTTCCTTCGAGAGTTCCGCAGAGGCCTCGAAGGATTTCGCGACGAACAGGTGGACCGTCTTGTGGATGGTGTTGCCGTTCGCTTCGAACACGTAGTCGTAGTCCTGGCGGAAGCCGTCTAAGAGCCGGAAGTCTTCGATACCGGCCTCTTCCGTCACCTCGCGGATGGCAGTCTGCTGTAGCTCTTCTTCCCCCTCGATACCGCCCTTGGGGAACTCCCAGTCACCGGGTCGCGACTTCAACAGCAGATACTCGCGCCGGCCACGGGTATCCCGAAAGAGGATGGCTCCCGCACTCGTGGCCTCTATCATTACCAACGATACTCCACCGTACGTTAAAGGGGTGTCGGACGGCCGAACAGTAGGGCCGAGGCTTATCACCGGGCGCGCCGACGAGGGAGTATGGACACCGCCGGAATCTACGCCCACGAGAGCGACCGATTAGGTCGCTATGTGCAGTTCGGCTATGCATCCGAGCGACTGCTTTCGGTCTCATTTCCCGAGACGCCCGACGGCGACGCGAGCGACGAGCATCCGCTCTTGGACCGCATCGGACGATATCTCGAAGGGGAGCCGGACGACTTCGAGGACGTAGCCGTCGCACTCACGCTCCCGACGGACCAGCGGTCGGTTCTCGAATCACTCCGGGGCGTCGGCTACGGCGAGAACACCAACGTCGCGGCGCTCGCACGGCTGACGCCGGACCTGAACGACGACGATGACGACGATCTGCGTGCCGTTCGAGAGGCCCTCGCCGCGAACCCCGCACCCCTCGTCGTCGGCGACCACCGGGTTCGCGACGGCCCGAGCGCTGCCCCGCCGGAGGTCGTCCAGCAGCTCCGGGCGCTCGAAGGCTTATAACGGAAGCCGCACCACCGGCCACGTGTGGTGAGTTGCCCACACCGGGGTCGCGGTTGCGGGGGTCACCGGTGTGGCGTCGCCCGACCCCCCTGTTTGCCCCCCACACCGAACCCCTCGAAGACGACGAGTTCGACGGCGTTGACCAGGTAGTGCGCGACGACCACGACGACGAGACTCTCGGTGAGGACGTAGCCGATCGCGAGTAACAGCCCAAGTACCCCCGTCACGACGACTCCGACCCGGCCTTGTGACTCGTGTGCGAGTGCGAAGGCAATCGAGGAGACTACCGCGAGTGCCCACGGTGACGCGTCGAAGCCGGCCGCGAACACCCCGACGAGGACGCCACGGAACAGGAACTCTTCGAAGCCGGCGACGAGTGGGAGCGTTCCACCGAGCAACAGCAGCCATCCGCGGAGCGTCTCCGGCGTGAGCATCCCACGAAGCTGTTCGCTGGGCGCGTAGCCGTATCGCTCGGCGAGTAGCCCGGCCACGGTGTTCACCGCCGAGAGCACCAGTCCGAAGCCGACGCCGATTGCGACCGGCTCAACCGAGATAGCCAGTCCGAACGCCGACACCGGAATCGCCGCAGAGAACGCGGCGACGACGAGCAGACACGAGAGCAGCCCGTGAGTGACAAGCACGTTCACGAACAGCGCTGTGGCCGACAGCGACGGTCCCGGGCCGGGCTGCGCGTCGCGGTCGGGAGCGAGGTGGTCGCTCCCGTCGGGGAGCGAGTCGAGCCACTCCACCTCGGCGCGGGTCGGAAAGTTCGCGCTCACGCTCGTCGCGTGAGTGAGCGTTAACAGAAGCAGCGTGACCGCGGTCGCGACGCCGGCGAACGCGGCCCAGTTCGGCACGCTACTGCGGGCTGGGCGAGCCGCTCGGCTGCGTCTCGCCAGACTCTAAGGCCTTGCCGGTAATCGAGCGGAGCCGGTCGACGAGCGAATCCTTCTCGGGTTCGCCGGCGAGTGCGACCTCAAGAACCTCGGAGATGTGCGAGACGGGCACGATCTCTACTTGTTCTTTGAACTCGTCTTCGATCATCACGTCCTGCTCGTTCGCCTTCGGGATGATGACCGTGTCGACCCCGGTTTTCGCGGCGGCCTCAATCTTGTGCGTGACACCGCCGACCGGCAGCACGTCGCCGCGAACCGACAGCGAGCCGGTCATGGCGACGTTCTGCTCGATGGGGATGTTCTCCAGCGCGGAGATGACGGCCGTCGCGACCGTCACCGACGCGGAATCACCCTCGACTCCCTCGTGGGCCTGCACGAACTGGATGTGGATGTCCTTGTTCGAGATGTCCTCGTCGGAGAACTTCTTGATGATGGCCGAGACGTTCTGGACCGACTCCTGGGCAATCTCCTGCAGCTTCCCGGTGGCGATAACCTCGCCCGGACCCTGCGACGGCGCGACCTCTGCCATGACGGGCATGACGATACCGGAGTCGTCGCCCATGACGGCGAGCCCGTTGACGCGGCCGACCACGTCGCCCTGGTTCACCGTCATGTCGTAGTCGTTGCGGCGCTCGATGTAGTTGTCCGCGAGCTGCTGTTCGATGGACCGCGAGCGGTCCTTCGCCTCCAGCACTTCCGCGCGGTCGGTGAACTCCTTGTCTTCGGCGCGGGCGATGTCGCCCGCGACGCGGACCAAGCCACCGAGGTTACGCAGCTCAAGCGTGAGGTGGTCCTTCCGGCCGGCACGGCGCTGTGCCTCGAGGATGACCTCCTGCATCGCCTCGCGGGTGAACGCCGGCAGCCGACCGTCCTTCTGGACCTCCTGGGCGATAAAGCGCGCGAGCTTGCGGCGCATCTCCGGAGTGTCTTCGATGGTGTCGTCCATGTACACCTCGTACCCGTACCCCTTAATTCGCGAGCGGAGCGCCGGATGCATGTTCTCCATCGCGTCGAGGTTCCCGGCCGCGACCATCACGAAGTCACACGGCACGGGTTCCGTCTGGACCATCGCGCCCGAGGAGCGCTCGGACTGGCCCGTGATGGAGAACTTCCCCTCTTGAATGGCCGTCATCAGCTTCTGCTGTGAGCGGATATCGAGGGTGTTGATCTCGTCCACGAACAGGACGCCCTTGTTGGCCTTGTGAATCGCGCCGGCTTCGACGCGGTCGTGGCTGGGCGTCTCCATCCCGCCCGACTGGAACGGGTCGTGGCGAACGTCACCGAGCAGCGCACCGGCGTGGGCACCGGTCGCGTCCTCGAAGGGCGCGGTCTGCTGGTCGGCGTTGTTGATGAGGAGGTTCGGAATCATCGCGTCGCTGCCGCGTGAGGTGTACTTGAACGCGATGTACACCAGCGCGGCCGCGATGATACCCATCACCGGGTTCTGGAGGATCAACAGCGTGTAGCCGAAGATGACCGCGATGATGATCCACATGAGGAACGAGCGCATCTGGTTGCGCTTTTGTGCCTCCTCCTTGTGGGCGTCGACGATCTGCTCGCCCTTCCCCGCCGGTACCGTCCGGACCTTCGGCTCGTTGCCGTCGTCCGGATTGTGGTAGACGAGGATGTCCTGTAGCTCCTCCCGGGGGAGCAGTTGGCTCATCGCCTTCGCGAGCATCGACTTCCCCGTCCCGGGAGAGCCGATCATCATGACGTGGCGGCGCTGTTTGGCCGCCTTCAGGATGATGTCGCGGGCGTGGTCCTGTCCGATGACCTGATCGACGAGCCGGTCGGGGACGCTGATATCGGCCGACGTGTCGAGTTGAAGCCCGCCGAGGAGGTTGTCCTCCTCGTCGTCGGCGATTTCGACGCCGGCGTCGGCACCGACGTCGCTCCCGAGTTCGTCTCGATCCTCGACCGGGGCAACGTTCCCGTTCGGGTCGTTCGTGTTGTCTCGGCCCGTCGGCGTGCTGTCGTCCTCCCCGAACGAGTCCTCGTCGATATCGAGGTCGTCGAACGGGTCGTCCGTGTCGGTATCGTCGCTCATACAATTATTTCGTTACTATATGACACGGCCCGTCGACTGATATACTTTCTCCCGGCGGGGACACCCTCAGCGGCGAAAACCGCGACACTGAACAGGGATACGTCCGTCCAAGTAGGAGCGGCGCGCGACACGCCGTACTTATACTGGTGCCGTTCGACCCCCGGGTATGAACCGCGGGTTCTACATCGGCCGATTCCAGCCCTACCACGAGGGCCACCACGCGATGGTGGAGCGCATCGCCGGCGAAGTTGACGAACTCGTCTTGGGTATCGGGAGCGCGGACCAGTCACACACCGCTCGAAACCCCTTCACCGCCGGCGAGCGCATCATGATGCTCACGAAGGCGACGGCCGACCTCGATTTATTCACCTACGCCGTTCCGATCGAAGATCTCAACCGGAACGCCGTCTGGGTGAGCCACGTCCAGTCGATGTCGCCGAACTTCGACGTGGCCTACTCCAACAATCCGCTCGTCGTCCGCCTGTTCGAGGAGGCCGGCGTGGAAGTGCGCTCCTCGCCGATGTTTCGCCGCGAGGAGTTCGAGGGGACCGAGGTCCGCGACCGCATCGCCAACGGCGGCGAGTGGGAGGAACTCGTCCCCGAGTCGGTCGTCGAGACCATCCACGAGATTGACGGCGTCAACCGCCTCCACGAGATTCTGGATTCCGACACGTGATCACCCTCGCAACCGACTTCGGCGAGCCGTATCCCGCTGCGATGAAGGGCGTCATTGCGCGCCGCAGTGACGCCGACACGGTCGACATCGGCCACGACTTCTCCCGGCAGGCACCCCGCGAGGCGGCCTTCTGGCTCCGGTTCGTCCTGCCGGAGTTTCCCCCCGCGGTCCACTGTGCGGTCATCGACCCCGGCGTTGGCACCGACAGACAGGCGCTCGTCGTCCGTGCGGGCGGCCACGCGCTCGTCGGCCCGGACAACGGTCTCCTCCTTCCGCCGGCACGGTCCCTCGCCGACGGCGACGACGTCGAGGTGTTCTCCGTCCGCGTCGAGGACCCGGCGAGCGACACCTTTCACGGCCGGGACGTGTTCGCTCCCGTCGCTGCCGACTGCCACGAGGTCGGCGTCGCTGACCTCGACCGCCTCCCCGCGCTCGTCCGCACCCGGGAGTACGAGGACCTGCGACTGCCGGAGCCAACGGTTCGGGACGGCGGCGCGACGGGCGAGGTGCTCGCGGTCGACGGCTTCGGCAACGCCGTGACGAATCTGTCCAGCGACCTCCTCGACGGACACGACCGGGTCCGGGTCGACGGTCAAGAGTACCCCGTGGTCCCCGCCTACGCCCACACGGAGGTCGGGACCGCCCTCGTTACGGTCGGCAGCCACGAGCGGGTAGAGCTGGCAGTGAATCAGGGACGAGGCGACGAGCAGTTCGGCGTCACGACTGGCGAGAAAGTCACGCTCGCGTGGGATTAAGACTCGAGTCGCTGCTCGACGGCGTGGAATCCGTCACGGATAGTGTCACGCTCGAAGTAGAGTAGCTCTATCGACACCACAGCGACGGCGACGACCGTCGTGAACGTCTCCGGCTCGTTCGTCGCGAGGTGATACAGGAGCACGGGAAAGAGGATGCTCGTCCCGACGACACCGAATGCCGGCACGACCGTCGAGACGACCCCGTCGCGCTCGCGGAAGGCGAGATAGCTCATCGCACCGAAGACGGCGATGAACGCCAGCGAGCCGAACGAAGTGATACCCTGAAGCGAGCCGACGGCAGCAAAGCCCGCAGCGACGGTGCCCAACACGAGGACAGTGCGCGTTGGCACGCCGTCGGTCCCGGCCCGGCCGACCGCGTCCGGAAACAGCCCGTCGCCAACCATCCCCTTCGTGAAGTAGGCCGCCGAGAACAGCGTCCCGTTGACGGCAGAGCCGGTCGAGAAGATGGCCGCCGCGGAGACGAGCGTAAACCCGACCTGTCCCATGAACGGCTCCGCGGCGAGTGCGCTCTCCGGATTCTGGAAGATTACCTCCGTCGGGGCGAGCGACGTAACGACGATGGCGATGAGTCCGTCCACCACGACCGTGACCCCGATGGAGAGGTAGAACTCCCAGCAGCCGAAGACGGGCAACACGAGCAGTTTCACGGCGACGAGTGCCGTCTCCGAGATACCGGAGGCGCGCGTCCCGAGGACGTTCAGCCCGACGAACAGGCCGATGCCCGCGACGGAGGCGACGGGGCGCGCGAGCGGGTGTGTCGTGCCCAGCAGTTCGACGGCGAAGCTCCCGAAGGCGAAGGCATACATGGCAATCGCGCCCAGATAGCCAAAGAGGAGCGTCCAGCCGACCACCCCCGCGACGGCCGCGTTGCCGGTAAACGCTTGAATCTGCGTGACGGAGCCGCCGCGGCGGTCGCTCAGGTCGTTGAGCCGGAGATACGAGTACGCCGCCGCCGCAGAGACGAGACAGGCACCCGAAAAGGAGAGCCAGGCGGCCGCGCCGGCAATCTGTGCCACGACGCCGAGCACAGCAAAGGCACCACCTCAAATCATCCCGCCGAGGGCAATCGAGGCGGCACCCACCAGGCCGAGTCGTCCGTCGTCGCTCATATCTCCGCCGTCGAAAGCAATCTACATTATGCTGGGTGGTGGTCGAACCCGGAGAAATCCGCGTCGGTCTCAACGGCCCGCGGGAGCCGCATCGGCGTCACGCTCACGTTGCCGTTGAGGACGGCGTGGCGGTCGGTCTCGGGCGCGTCGATGGACTCGCCAGTGAGGAACTGCTGCCAGCCGGGGTCGCGAAGCGCGACCCCGTCCTCGTCGGTCGGGTCGTGTTCGACGGCATACTCGCGGGTGGGCCGGGTTCGGTGAATCTCGGGGTCGTCGGGGAACGCCGGGACGTTCACGTTCAGGTACTCCGCCTCGCCGAGGCCGTCAGCGAGGACCCGCTCGGTGACGAACGCCGCGACCTCGGCCGGCGTCTCGAAGGCGTCGGGATCGGGATGTGGTGGCTCCGGACTGGTGTGGTCGGCCGTCGAGACGGCGATAGCGGGCAGCCCGAAGTGGACGGCCTCGATTGCCGCGCCGACCGTCCCCGAGCGTTCGAGGATGTGCGCAGAGAGGTTCATCCCGTCGTTGACCCCCGAGACGACGATGTCGGGGTCGACATCGAGCACGGAGACGGCGACTGCGACGGCGTCGGAGGGAGTCCCCTCGACGGCGTAGCCGCGGTCGGTCTCTTCGATACCCGTGGGACCGGCATGCCACGTCATGTCACGGCCAGCCCACGATTGGTTGTCGGCGGGCGCGACGACCGTCACGTCGCCGACCGATTCGAGCGCGTCGGCCAGCGTACGGATGCCATGTGCGTCGATACCGTCGTCGTTAGTCACGAGAATCGAGGGGTCACGCATGGACGAATCGACGCCGCGGACGGAGATGTGGGTTTCTCCCCCCGAACGTCCACATTTAACCACGGGCGCGTCTCACCTGCGGGCATGAGCGACCTTCCCGAGGATTTCGACTGTACGGTCACCAACTGGGAATACATCTACGACCTCTGTCGGACGGTTTCGAACGAGGTGAAGCGCGCGGAGTTCGAACCGGACGTGGTGGTCGCGCTCGCGCGGGGCGGCTGGTTCGCCGGCCGCTGTCTGTGTGACTTTCTCGGGCTGGACGACCTGACGAGCCTGAAGATGGAACACTACGTCGGCACGGCACAGAAGTCCGACGGCGCGAGCGTCCGCTATCCGATGCCCGAGGGGAGCGTCGAGGGGAAGGACGTGCTCATCATCGACGACATCGCTGACACCGGGGGCAGCATCGAGCGCGCCTACGAGTACGTCACCGACCGCGACGCGGGCGAGGTCCGAACCGCCACGCTCCAGCTGCTCGACACCAGCGAGTTCCAGCCGGACTTCGTCGGCGAGAAGCTCGCCGAGTGGACGTGGGTCGTCTACCCGTGGAACTTCATCGAGGATATGGTCGACCTCGTCTCCGGCGCGCTGGAGGCGACGGAGGGAGCGACGTTCACCAAAGACGAGATTCGCGACGCGCTCGCGGAGGCCCACGACATCAAGCGCATCGAGATGGAGATTGCCCAGCCGAACCGGATGGGCGAGGTGCTCACAGAGATGGAACGCCGCGGGGAACTCGAGCGCACCGCGAGCGACGAGTGGCGACTCGCCTGAGGACAGCGCGCTTTTGTCGGTGACTGCCGAATCGCGGATATGATCGGCTTCATCGGAGGCTCTGGCATCTACGACTCGCTGCCGCTCGAAGACACCCACGAGGAGGACGTGACGACGCCGTACGGCGACCCCGCCGCACCCATCACGGTCGGGTCGATGCCCGACGGCACCGAAGTCGCCTTCCTCCCGCGTCACGGTCGCGACCACGAGTACTCGCCGACGAGCGCGCCGTACCGCGCGAACATCTACGCGCTCAAGTCACTCGGCGTGGAGCGCGTGCTCGCCTCGAACGCGGTCGGCTCGCTGCGCGAGGACCTGGAACCCCAGACCCTCGTCGTCCCGGACCAGATATTCGACCGGACGCGCAACCGCCACTACTCCTTCTTCGAGGAGGGGTGTGTCGTCCACATGGAGTTCGCACAGCCGTACTGCCCACACATGAAGTCGCATCTCGCGGAGAGTGCCCGCGACGCCTCCGCGGCCGAGGTCGTCGAGGACGGCACCTACGTCTGCATCGAGGGACCGCAGTACTCAACGAAGGCCGAGTCCGAGCACTTCCGCGCGTCCGGCTTCGAGATTATCGGGATGACGGCGATTCCGGAGGCGAAGCTGGCTCGGGAGGCCGAGCTCTGTTACGCGACCGTCGCCGGCATCACCGACTACGACGTGTGGAAAGACGACGCCGAGGTCACCCTCGAAGAGGTGCTCGACAACGCCGCCGCCAACGAGGAGTTCATCAAATCGACCATCCGGAAGGCGGTCGAGTCGATGCCCGAGGAACGCGAGTGCGACTGCGGCCGCGCCGTCGAGGGAGCCGTCAACACGCCGACGGAGGCAATCGACGCCGAGACGCGCGAGCGGGTCGACCTGCTCGTCGGCGACTACCTCTAGCTCCAGTCGCCGTTCAGATACGGCAGTATCAGGTGTCGCGTGACGAGCAGCCCGGCGACCGTCCCGGCGAGAATCGACCCGACGTAGAAGAGACCACCAGCGGGGACAACAGCAATGAGGAGGTTGGCGAGGATGGTCGCGAGGACGGCCGCGATGGCGATGTCACGTCCGTTCATGACTCGCGACTCCGGGCGCTCTGCGTCTAAATCCATCGCCCGTCAGTCGTCGGCGACGGCCTCGGTACCGTCCGAGACGGCCGCAGGGTCCCGAATCCACAGGTCACCGAACAGGTCGTCCTGCTGGAGCGAGACCTGCCCGCGGTGTGCTAAAAAGAGCAGTCCGAGGAACGTGTCGACGCGACTCCCGCCCGCGTCGTCGATTTCGGCAAACAGGAGTTCGTCGCGGCCCTTGTCGTACTGTTGCTGGCAGGCGAGATACACGTCGGAGACGGTATCTTCCATGTGCTCGTCGTGGGCCGTCCCGAGGGCGTCGGCCTCCCGCGGCTCGTCGTCCATCCGGAAGTCGTCGCCGCCGTGATACGAGAGCGTCTGTGTGCCCCGCGCGTACCCGCCCGCAGAGTCTGAGGTGTCGTAGCTGCGCGACTCCTTCAGCGCCGTCTCGCGTTCGCGCTCGCGGAGTTCACGCACCAACTCGTCGAGCGTCTGTGGCGTGCCACGAGCGTGTTTGCGGTCGAGCCGGCGGTCGATTTCGCTTTCCAACGCGGCGAACGGGTCGTGGTCGTCGCCCATCGGCGCGTCCCACGGTTCCTGTTCGGGTTCCGGGTCCGGGTCGTCGTCGGCCACCATCGCGTCGGACTTCATGCGCAAGAGCACCGAGGCGTAAAACAGCGCGCGACCGCCGGCGCGGAGGTCGGCATCGTCCAGCCGGTCGAGGAACTCCTCGGTGACGCGCACGATGTCGATATCCCACGGCTCGATCTCTCCGTCTTTCGCGAGCTGGACGAGCAGCTCGACCGGCTCCACCTCGTCGTCGTCCGACTCCGTTACGTCGAACTCCGAGAGGACGCCGTCGTTTTCGCGCTCTCGCTTCTCCTCGTCGTGGCCGGCGATGGTGAGCGGAATCTCGTCGTCGCCCATCAGTCGTCTGCCGGCACCCCCTGTTCGCTCAGGTCGATACCCGTGACGGCCGAGACGTTCTCGTCGAGCATCGTCACGCCGATGGCGCGCTCGGAGCGTTCGAGCAGCGCCGACCGGTGAGAGACGACGATGAACTGGGCGTCGCCCGCGAGGTCGTCCACCATCTCGCCGACCATCTCGGCGTTGGCCGCATCGAGGAACGCGTCCACCTCATCGAGCGCGTAGAAGGGCGCGGGGTTGTACCGCTGGATGGCGAAGATGAACGCCAGCGCCGTCAGTGACTTCTCGCCGCCGGACATGGCGTCGAGCCGCTGGACCGGCTTGTCGCGCGGCTGGGCCTTCATCGTCATCCCGCCGTCGAACGGGTCCTCGGGATTCTCCAGCGTGAGTTTTCCCGACCCGTCCGAGAGGCGCGCGAAGATGTCCTGAAACTCCTCGTTGATACCCTCGAAGGCGTCCATGAACGTCGCCTTCTTGCGCGTCTCGAACTCCTCGATGCGCTCGCGGATGCCGTCGGCCTCCTCCTGTAACGTGGCGCGTTGCTCTTCGAGCGTGTCGAGGTCGGCCTCGACCTCGTCGTACTCGTCGATGGCGAGCATGTTCACCGGCTCCAGCTCCTCCATCTTGTTTTCCAATTTCGTAATCTGGCCTCTCACGCTGGAGAGGTCGGGAATCTCTTCGGCGTCGTAGTCGCCGACCTCGCTTTCCAGCTCTTCGAGCTCCCATTCGAGTCGTTCGCGAGTCTCGCGCAGGTCGGCGATATCGCTCTCGATGCTCGCGACAGTCGTCTGCTGTTCGTCGCGGGCCTCTTTCGCCTCGCGAACCGTCTCGCGCAGCTGTTCGCGTTCCTCTTTCAGGTCGGCAAGTTCCTCCTCCAGTTCGGCGACGGCCTCGCGTTTCTCCGCCAGCGTCTCCTCGCGCGACTCGATTTCGGCCTCGAACTCCTCGACCTTGCCCTCGGCGTCGGCCTTCTTGTTCTGTGCCGACTCGATGGTGTCGTGGAGGTCCTCGATGGCGTCCTCGGCGTACTGTTTTTCCAGCGAGAGCTCGTTCAGGTCGCCGTCGATGGCGTCCATCCGGTCGGTGAGGTCGTCGATTTCCTCGCGAATCGCCTCGGCATGCTCGTTGAGTTCACGCACCTCGGAGTCCTCGAGTTCTGTCTGGCGCTCCTCGATTTCGGCTTCGAGCGACTCGATTTCGTCGGCCTTCTCGTCTAGCTGCGATTCGATGTCCTCCATCTCGGCCTGCGTCTCCTCGCGCGCCGACTCGATGTCCTCGAGGTCGGCTTCGAACGACTCGATTTCCGACTCGACGGACGCGAGTTCCTCGTCTTTGCGCTCGATGGACGACTCGATGTCGCGCACCTTGTCGGCGGCGTCGCTCTTGCGGTCGCGGGCGTCGTCGAGTCGGTCGTCCACGTCACGGATGTCATCGCGAATCGAACTGCGCTCGTCTTCGAGCGACTGGATCTGCTCTGCGACGCGCTGGAGTTGGCCCTCGCCGCCCTTCTCGAAGGAGTAGCGCGACCCCGAGGTGGAGCCGCCGGTCATCGCGCCGGACTTCTCCACGAGATCACCCGAGAGCGTGACGAGCCGGTACTCGCCCATCAGGTCGCGGGCCGTCTCCATGTCTTCGACGACGAGCGTGTCCCCGAGCACGTAGGAGAACACCTCGGCGTACTGCGGGTCGAAGTCGACGAGGTTGTACGCGAAGTCGACGACGCCGGGCGCGGAGGGCGTCGACCCCAAGCCGCGCGAGTGCATCTCCGTCATCGGGAGGAAGGTCGCGCGGCCGGCGTTGCGGGATTTGAGATACTCGATACACCGCTGACCGACGGAGTCATCGTCGACGACAACGTTCGCCATCCGCCCGCCTGCGGCCGTCTCACACGCCTCGGCGTACTCGGGGGAGACGGAGCCGAGTTGCGCTACCGCACCGTGGACGCCGCCGAGGTTGCCGTTGAGCACCGTCGAGACCGCACGGCCGAACGAGGAGTCGCCCGACTCTCCTGCTCGCGCCTCGATTTCGGCGTACTCCTGTTGTTTGCTCGCGATCTCGTCTTCGATTTCGTCGAGGTCATCTTGGAGGCTCGCCTTCTCGGCTTTCAGGTCGTCGACGACCTCTGAGATGGTGTCGAGATTCGCCTCGGCCTTTTCCAGTTCAGACGCTAAGTCGGACCGCTCGGCTTCGATATCGGGGATCTGTTCGCGGGCCGTCTCGATATTCGATTCGGTCTCGCGCTTCTCGCTGGAGCGACGGCGCGCGTCGTCGAGTAGGCGGTCCTGCTCGCGCTGGAGTTCGTTCTTCTCGTCGCGCAGGGCGTCGAGTCGCTCGCGTCGCTCGTCGATGGCCGCACGCAGTTCCTCGTACTCGGTGTCGAGCTCTGCAATCTCGGCTTCCACCTCATCGAGGGCAGCCTGCTTCTCCTCGCGGTCGGCCTTCAGCGACGCCTTCTGCACCTTCTTGTCGCGGATGTCGCTTTCGAGGTCCTCGACCGTCTCCTGTTTGCGGTCGATCTGGATGAACGCCTGCGAGCGACTGTTTTCCGCCTCCTCGATGCGCTCGCGTTGGGTCTCGATCTTGTCCTCGAACCGGCTGATGTCGCCTTTCAGCTCCTCGATATCGCGTTTGATTTCGAGCTGTTCATCCTCGCCCTTCTGCTCGATGTCGCGGTTCAGGTCGGCGAGGTCCTCTTCGAGACGGGTGACTTTCCCCTGTCGCTCATCGAGCTCGCGCTTCTTGGTGTCGAGGTCGTCCTCGCGAGCGTCGAGGTCGGCTTCCGTCTCGGCGAGCGCCTCGCGCTTCTCCTCGAGTTCTGCGGCCTTCAGATACCCCTCGTACTCCTGTTTCTGCTCGCGAAGCTCCTTGTACTGGAGGGCGGTTTCGCGCTCGTCGGAGAGTTGCTCGAGCCGCTCGCGTTTCTCCTCGATGCGGAGGTCGGCCTCGTCGATGCGCTCTTGGACGGTCTCGAGCTCGTCGAAGGCATCGGCCTTCTTCGCGTCGAACTCGGCGACGCCGGCGATTTCGTCGATGATGCCGCGGCGTGCGTACGGTGACATGGTGATAATCTCGGTCACGTCACCCTGCATCACGACGTTGTACCCCTCGGGCGTGACGCCGGCCTGCGCGAGCAGGTCCTGGATGTCGGAGAGGTTGACCGAGCGGTCGTTCAGATAGTAGTAGGAGTAGTAGTTGTCCGGTTCGGTCTGTTTGACACGCCGGCGAACGCGAATCTCGTCGGTGTCGCCGATATCCTCGCTGCCGGCGGCAGAGACCACCTGCTCGCGGGTGAGGGTGTCGTCCTCGTTGTCGAGGATGACCTCGACGGTCGCCTCGCGCTCGCCGGCGAAGGTGTCGTCGTCGCTGTCGCCGGGGTCGAAGATGAGGTCAGTCAGTTTCTCCGCACGGATGCCGGAGGTGCGGGCGAGACCGAGCGCGAACAGGATGGAGTCGATGATGTTCGACTTTCCGGAGCCGTTCGGCCCGCTGATGGTAGTGAAATCCTCGTAGAAGGGGATTCGGGTCTTGCGCCCGAAGCTCTTGAAATCGTCTAAGACCAGCTCTTTGATGTACATGCGGGGAGGGTGGCCGGCTTACGCGACGATGATTTCGTCGCTGCCGGCGCTTTCCTCATCATTCGACTCCGACTCCTTAGCTTCCGCGTCCGTCGACGTGCCGGTGTCGCCGTCGACGATATCGGAGCTGCCGACCACGTCGTCGAGGTCCGAGCCGAGGTGGTCCTCGACGGCGTGGAGCCGTTCTTTCGTCTCCACGAGTTCGTCGGTGAGGCCGGCGACAGTCGCCTGCAGTTCGGTGACGGTCTCTTCGAGTTCCTCCACGCGATTTCCACTCATAGCTCTATTCGCACACTACAGACGTATAAATCCGCGTCAGACAACGGGTCAGCGAACGGAGTCGAGCAGCAGTTTCTGCTCGACTCGCTTGACCTCGTGTTGGACATCGCGCACGGCGTCGATGTTCGCCGAGATAGATGAGATTCCCTCGTTGACCAGGAAGCGGACCATCTCCGGCTTGGAGCCGGCCTGTCCACAGATGCTCGTCGCCACGTCGTGTTCGCGACACGTCTGAATAACCTCACCGATAAGCGAGAGGACGGCCGGGTGGAGTTCATCGAACCGGTCGGCGACGTTCTCGTTGTTGCGGTCCACGGCCAGCGTGTACTGGGTGAGGTCGTTCGTCCCGAACGAGGCGAAGTCGATGCCGGCCTCACACATCGACTCGACGGTGAGCGCCGCCGCGGGCGTCTCGACCATCACGCCCCACTTCCGCTTGTCGAGGTCGATGCCGCTCTCTTCGAGCAGCTTGCGCGCTTTGAGCACGTCCTCGGCGTCGTTGACGAGCGGGAACATGATCTCGACGTTGTCGTACCCCATGTCGAACAGCCGGCGGAACGCCTCGAGTTCGTGCGCGAACGTGTCAGGGCGGTCGAGCGAGCGTCGAATCCCGCGGTAGCCGAGCATCGGATTGTGCTCGTGTGGCTCGTCGTCGCCGCCCTCCAACTGCCGGAACTCGTCGGTCGGCGCATCGAGCGTGCGAACGCGGACGGGCCGGGGATAAAACTCGTCCGCGACGCCGCGGACCCCCTCGACTATCTCCTCGATGTACGCTTCCTCGCCGTGGTCGGCGATGTAGCGTTCGGGCGTCTTGTTCGTCGAGAGAATCATGTGTTCCATGCGGAGCAGGCCGACGCCGTCGGCTCCGGTCTGTGCGGCGCGGTGGGCGGCCTCGGGAATCGAGACGTTCACTTTCACCTCCGTAGCCGTCATGGGCTTTACGGGATTCTGGGGGCGCACGTCGGCGTGCTCTTCAGTCTCCTCCTCGGGTTCGGCCTCGCCGGCCATCACTGTTCCTTTGTCCCCGTCCATCGTGACCGGCTGGTCGTCCGAGAGGGTCTCGGTCGCGTTGCCGGCCCCGACCACGGCCGGAACGCCGAGTTCGCGAGAGACGATGGCCGCGTGTGAGGTCATCCCGCCCTCGTCTGTGACGATGCCGGAGGCGCGTTTCATCGCCGGGACCATGTCGGGAGTGGTCATCTCGGTGACGATGATGTCACCCTCGCCGACCTTATCGAGTTGGTCGAGCTTGCGGACGATGCGGACGGGACCGGCGACGATACCCGGCGAGGCACCGAGTCCGCGGACGAGCACGTCGCCGTCGTTCTCGTCGACGGCCGGCTCCGTCGACTCGTCTGCGTCGTCGGGAATCGTCGTGATCGGTCGCGACTGGAGCATGTACACCTCGCCGTCGACGAGCGCCCATTCGACGTCCTGCGGGCTGTCGTAGTGGGCCTCGGCGCGGTTGCCGAGCTCGACCAGTCGCTCAATCTCCTCGGGTTCGAGCACCGGCGCGGTGCGTTTCTCCTCGCTCACCTCGCGCTCGACCGTCTCCCCGGTCTCGGAATCCTTCTCCATCAGGAGCTTCTTGTCGGCGACGGTGTGTTCGAGCACCTCGCCGGTGTCGCGGTCGACGACGTAGTTGTCCGGCGAGACGGAACCGGAGACGACGGCCTCGCCGAGTCCCCACGCGGCCTCGATGATGAGTTTCGGCTCGCCCGTCGACGGGTGAGACGTAAAGAGGACACCAGACTTCTCGGCGTCGACCATCCGCTGGACGACGACGGCGATGTCGACGGCCTCGTGGTCAAAGCCCTGTTCGTTTCGGTAGTAGATGGCGCGTTGGGTGAACAGCGACGCCCAACACTCCTTGACGCGCTGGATGAGTTTCTCCCCCTGTATGTTGAGGAACGTCTCCTGTTGGCCTGCGAAGGAAGCGTCGGGCAGGTCCTCCGCGGTCGCCGACGACCGAACGGCCACGAAGGCGTCACCGTCATCGAGGTCGGCGTAGGCGTCAAGCATCGCCTCGCGGATCGGTTCTGGCATCTCCGTCCCGAGAATAAGCTGTTCGGCACGCGATTCGGCCTCAGCGAGTGCCCCCGAATCATCAGAGTCGACGTCGACCGCCTCGAACAGTTCCTCGGCGATACCCGTCTCCTCGATGAACGAGCGGTAGCTCCCTGCGGTGACGACGAAGCCCGGCGGCACCGGCAGTCCGGCACTCGTCATCTCACCGAGCGACGCCCCTTTCCCACCGACGACGGCGAGGTCATCTGAGCCGAGTGCGTCGAGCCAGCGGACCACGTCCTCCGCGCCCTGTGTCATTACCCGAGCGTTCCTATCCCGCTACCTTAGGTCGTTCGAATACTGTCAACCGCTACGCCTCCAGAATCTCGTCGTCGTCGTCCACAGGGAGTCGTATCTCGCCGTCGAGGGCCGTAACAGCAGTTCCACCGACCCGAACCCGGCCCTCGGTCGTCGCCGCGCTCGCGTCCACGCGGACGAGTCCGTCGCGGTCGAGGAAGTGCCCTTGCTCGAACAGCATCTCCTCGGGCGTCGGGTCGAACGCGCCGAATCGGTCGAGATACGCTCCACACGCACCGGAGGCAGTCCCGGTCACGGGGTCCTCGGGGACGCCGGCACCCGGGACGAAACACCGGCCGTGGAGCGTCGACTCTGCTTCGAGCGTGTCGAAGGTGAACGCGTAGACGCCCCGGCAGTCGTGGTCCGCGGCAAGCGTCTCGATAGCCGCCATGTCGGGCGACATCTTGCTCAAATCAGAGAGGTATTCGACGGGCACCATCAGGAACGGGAGACCGGTCGATGCCCGCGCAAGCGGCAGGTCGGCGCCGAGCCCAGACAGCCCGGTCTCGCGAATGCCGAGCGTCTCGGCCACCTCGGCGTGGGTCGCGTCCACTTTCGCAACCTCGGGAGCGTTCTGTCGCATCCACACGGTCTCGCCGTCGAGTTCGATATCGAGGACGCCGACGTTCGTTTCGAGGGTGTGGGTACCTTCGCCGATGTCGTCGGCGAGGAAGGCGTGAGTCGCGATGGTCGCGTGGCCACAGAGGTCGACCTCTTCGGTCGGCGTGAAGTAGCGGAGCCGGCGGTCGGCCGCGTCGCTCGCGCGCACGAACGCCGTCTCGGATGCGCCCAGTTCACTCGCGATGGCCTGCATCTGTGAGTCGGAGAGGTCGTCGGCGTTCGGGACGACCCCGGCGGCGTTGCCGGCGAACGGTTCCTGCGTGAAGGCGTCGACGAGCAGGGCGCGACGGGTCATGCTCGAGTTGTCGCTCCGGCGCGGCAGAAAGCTTGCGTCTCTACCACCACTCGGTGTGAATCTGTTCGCCCGCGTCCGGGAGGACGGGACCCACGACCGGAACCGCGGCGCTGCCGCGCTCGAAGATGTCGGCCGACGGCACCACGAGGTCGTTGTTCGCCACCTCGCCGGCCCGCTCTGCAGACACGGAGTAGACAACGCCGCCGAGCTTCGCGATGTAGATTCCGCCCGAACACATCGCACACGGCTCCGTGCTCGTGTACATGACCGTCTCCCGGCACTGCTCGCAGGTGAACTCACTCGCGGCCCGCCGCGCCAGGGTCAACTCCGGATGCCGACGGATGTCGTCGGCGGAGTTGACGGCGTTGCGTTCCTCCATGACGATTTCGCCGTCGCGGACGAGCACGGAGCCGAACGGCTCGTCGCCGCACTCGCCGGCTTCCCGCGCCAGTTCGAGTGCCCGCTTCATGTGCTGTTCGTGCTCGAGGGCGTCGATGTCCATACGCGACCCTGGCGGGGGACTAACTTGAGTGTGGGCGAGCGCCGTGGCTATCGGCGAGAATAGAAAAGCGAGGAGCCGGGAACTGCGTCGTTAGCTCGACGAGATGACGTCGTCGATGCGGGCGATCATCGTCGCGGCCTCGGTGGCGGACTCCACGGCCTCGCGCTTGACGGCCGCGGGGTCGAGGACGCCGGCGTCGACGGGGTCGCCGACGTTGCCGGACTGACCCTCGGAGATGAGGCCCGCGACGCCCTCGCTGTCGTGGCGGTTGCGCAGGTCCACAAGCGCGTCGATGGGGTCGAGTCCCGTGTTCTCGGCGAGCGTGCGCGGGAGCACGTCGACCGCATCGGCGAAGGCCTCGACGGCCAGCTGCTTGCGCCCCTCGACGGAGGTCGCGCCGGAGCGGACGGCGTCGGCGATGGCGATTTCGGTCGCGCCGGCACCGGGAACGACGCCGCCCTCGGTGAGCGCCGCGATGACGACGTCGAGCGCGTCGTTGAGCGCGCGTTCGAGTTCGTCGGCGACGTGCTCGGTTCCGCCGCGCACGAACAGCGTGACGGTCTCGGCGTTCTCGCCGCCCTCGACGAACGTGAGGTCGTCGCCGCCGTAGCTCTCGACGTGGATGGAGTCGGCGTGGCCGAGGTCAGCCGATTCGAGGTCCTGCAGCGAGCCGACCGTGGTCGACCCCGTCGCGCGGGCGATAGCAGAGGCGTCGTCGTCGGAGACGCTCTCGACGGCGAGCACGTCCTCTTTGCCAAGGACGGAGGCGACGCGGTCGGCGATGTCGCCCGTGACGAACGCCACGTCGACGCCGGCGTCGACGAGCGTGTCCGCGTAGCCAGCGAGTTCCTCCTCTTCGGCGTCGAGCGCCTGCTCGAGCTGGCTCACGTCGGTGACGTTGTACTCGGCGTCGATGTTGGCCTCCTGTAAGTCGAGGTCCAGGTCGAGGACGGCGACGTTGGCGGCTTCGACAGAACGAGGCATCGCGGCGTGTGCCGGCTCCTCCTCGGTGATGACGCCCTCGACGAGTTCGGTCGCGGACGCGCCGGCACCCGTCTGGGTGCGGAGCGCGATGTCGTTGCGCGCGATGCCGTCGCCGGTCTCGGCGTGGCGGACGGCGGCGACGACGGTCTCGGCCAGCGCGCCGGCGTTGATGTCACCCGTTCCCTTGCCGGTCATGGAAGAGGCGGCGACCGACTGGAGCAGGTCGTCGTCGAGTTCCTCGTCGAGGACGAGGTCGTCGATGGCGTCGAGCGCGAGCTGGCTCGCGGCGTGGTACCCCTCGACGATTGTCGTCGGGTGTACGTCGTCGTCGAGCAGGTCTTCGGCCTGTGCGAGCAGTTGGCCGGCGAGCACGGACGCAGTCGTCGTGCCGTCGCCGACCTCTTCCTCCTGTGTAGAGGCGACCTCGACGATCATCTGAGCCGCGGGGTGCTCGATATCCATCTTCTCGAGGATGGTCGCCCCGTCGTTCGTGATGACGACGTCCCCGGAGTCGGAGACGAGCATCTTGTCCATCCCGCGGGGACCGAGCGTCGTGCGGACCGTCTCGGCGACGGCTTTTCCGGCCTGAATGTTCGACGACTGCGCGTCCTCGCCGCGGGTTCGCTCTGCGTCCTCGGAGAGAATGAACATGGGCTGTCCGCCCATCGCGCGCTGTTGCTGTTGAGCCATAATCATCTGATATGTGGTCTGCAGTTCTATATAAATGCTTCGCTCCGGCGCGGAGTGAACCGCCAGACGGGAGGCGTGTGAACACGCCCCACGTCAGTCGCGTCTGTCGTGGACGGCGACGGCGCGGTCGGCACGCGCGGAGAGTCCGTTCGGGTTTCGGCGAGGCGTCCGGTCGCCCAGTCGGGCGCGAACGCCCTTCGTTAACCCGCCGAGCGTCCCGGTGAACACATCACGGCCGTTGCCGGCCCACCGCGAGGGCGTCCCTTCGCCGCCGAGCACGTCGCGTGCGGCACCGGCACCGTCTGCGACCGCGTGGCGAGCGACTCGATAGGCGACCGTCGGCCGGAGACCGTAGTTTTTGACGAGGCGGTAGGTGAGCGACCGGTAGCGCCACTGCCAGTTCGGGCCGTCGCCGCCGTCGGCGAGGACGGACGGCTGTATCGCGGTGTCGCTGCGCCTGGTCGCGGTCATCGACGGCTCCCAGTGGACGGACTCCTCGATGGCGGCGAGCCGGTGTGCGATATCGCGTGCCCCGCCTACGTCGAGCGACTCGTCGAAGCCGTCGAGTTCGGTGAGCACGTCCCGGGAGAAGGCCGCGTTCCCGCCGTCGAGGTAGGTGACCTGTCGGCCGCCGATGGTCCGAGACTCGGGACCGTCCGAAGCCGGCTCGTCGGGCGCGTGGACCGGACCGGTCGTGGCTACGGCGTCGGCGAGACCGCGCTCAACGGCGTCGGTCCAGCCGGCATCGACGGTGAGGTCGTGTGAGACGAAGGCGACGGCGTCTCCCCGGGCGAGCTGGATGCCGGCGTTGCGGGCGACGTTGACGTTCCGGGCGTCGATTTCGACGAGCACGTCTACGTCGTCGCGTTCACGACACATTCCGGAGGTGCCGTCAGCAGAGGGACCGTTGACGACGAGACACTCGGTCGGGTCGGCGGCAGAAAGCGCGCCGAGACAGGCCGCGAGCTGGTCGCGGCTGTTGAGCGTCGGCACGACGACCGAGAGCTTCATACCCGGCTTGCGAGACGAACCGACAAAAGCGCGCCGGTGTCGCCTCTCACTCCGAGACGGTGGCGTTCCAGTACGAGACGGAGGCGAGGGGACGACCGAGCGGCGTCTCGCCGACGGCCTTGTCGAGCCTGCGGACGGGCTTTGCGAGCGCGTTCGGCACCTGACGATAGAAGCCGTACGGCGCGACGAAGTCGTGTTCCGAGCCGGCGAGGCTGAGTCCCGCACCGGAGAGCAGTCGGGACACCTCCTCGTCGCTGTAGAGTCGCGACCCCATCGGGAGCAGCCAGTTGTAGATGGAGCGCGTGGAGCCGCGTTTGAACGTGTCGAAAAACACCTGCGAGTTCGAGACGCGGGCCATCTCGCCGAGGAACGACGCCGGCGTGTCCGCGAGATGGAAAAACCGCATCCCGAAGACGGCGTCGAAGTGGTCGTCGGGGAACGGGAGGCGAGCGGCGTCGCCGCGCATGAACTGGAGGTGATCTTCGACGCCGAGTTCGCGAGCGCGCTGGCGGCCCTGCTGGAGCATCGCCGCGGAAATGTCCACGCCGATGATGTCGGCTCCGGCCTCCGCGAGCATCGCAGTGAACCGACCCGTCCCGCAGGCGACTTCGAGCACCTTCTTCCCCTCGAGCGGGGCGAGCGCGCGGAGCACGGCCTCCCGCTCCCGCTCGTCGATGAGCTGTCCGCCCCGGGAGAATCGCTTGTCGTCGTACTCCTCGGCAACGTCGTCGGCCTGGTACCACTCGGCTCCCTTCACTATGCCAGACTGCTCGCGCCTGACTTATGAACGTATTGAACCGCGGTGTGGAGTATTTATACACGACCGCGCCGAACGCCGGCCATGGCAGAAGTCGAGATACACGCCGACGCGACGTTCGACGAGCCGACGCTCATCGAGGGACTTCCCGGCGCGGGGCTGGTCGGTAAGATCACCGCCGACCACCTCGTCGAGGAGCTCGACATGGAGTGGCTCGGCTCCTGTTACTGTGACGGGCTGCCGCAGGTGTCGGTCTACCGGGGCGAGTCGATGGAGACGATGCCGCCGGTACGCATCTACGGGGACGACGACCGCGACCTGCTCGTGCTCCAATCTGACGTGCCCGTCTCTCCCTCGCAGGCGTCTGCGTTCACCGGCTGTCTCGTCGGCTGGCTCGAATCCGAATCCGTCTTTCCGGTGTTCCTCTCCGGACTTCCCGAGGAGAAAGGCGAGGTGCCGGGCGTCTACGGCATCGCGACCGGCGACGGCACCGACCGGCTGGCCGACACGGACGTGACGCCGCCGGAGCAGGGTGGTCTCATCTCCGGGCCGACGGGCGCGCTCGTCCACGCCGCAAACAAGCGCGACCTCGACGGCGTCGCGCTCATCGCCCAAAGCGAGGTGCAGTTCCCCGACCCCGAGGCGGCACGCGCGGTCATCACCCGCGCCATCGAGCCGCTCGTCGACATCGAAATCGAGACGGAAACGCTCGTCGAGCGGGCAGAAGAGATTCGCGCCGCCCGCGAACGGCTCGCCCAGCAGGTCCACGAGGGCGACGACGAGTCGACTAAGGCGACGGCCATCCGGGGGTTCCAGTAATGAGCGACGACGCTATCGACCAGTTCGTCCGGAAAGCCGACCGCGCCTTCGAAGAGTACGACGAGGGGTACGCCGATCCCGACGCCACACTCCGCAAACTCCGCAGCTACGTCGACGAGCTCAAGCGCGAACGCGACGACTGACGGCGACCTTACGTCCCGCACGACGCCCGAGCGGGGACACGTCGCAACGCCGCGAATCTGCCCGCCGACGAGATCCACGACGACACCGCACGGACCGCCTCCGAGAACGGTGTTCGACTGGCGCTGTGTTCGAACAGGCTCACTCGCGGATGAGCTCGCGAACTCGTCCCTGATACTCGGTGAACGCCTGGCTGGTGCGCGAGCGCGGCCGGTCGAGGTCCACCTCCACTAACTGCTTTACGGTCCTGGCGTCCTCACGACGATGCGGTCGGCGAGTTGCTTGTAGACGCCACTCGCAGGCTAACGGGAACCGTTAATCCGGTCCGGTCGCTTGCTCCGGTATGTCACGCTTTTCCGACCGGGTGGAGGCGATTTCCATCTCGGGGATTCGCGAGGTGTTCGAGGCTGCGAGCGACGACGCAATCAACCTCGGCTTGGGCCAGCCTGATTTCCCGACGCCGGCACACGCCCGCCGCGGCGCAATCGAGGCCATCGAGGCCGGGGAGGTGGACGCCTATACCTCAAACAAGGGGACCATCGGGCTGCGTGAGGCTGTCGCGCAGAAACACGCTCGCGATAACGACCTCGACGTGGACCCGAACGACGTTATCGCGACCGCCGGCGGGAGCGAGGCGCTCCACCTCGCGATGGAGGCCCACGTGAACGAGGGCGAGGAGGTCATCTTCCCGGACCCCGGCTTCGTCGCCTACGACGCTCTGGCGAAGCTCGCGGGCGGCACCCCAAAGCCCGTCGCCTTACGCGACGACCTCACCCTCGACCCCGCAGCCGTCGAGGAGGCGATTACCGACGACACGGCCGTGTTCGTCGTCAACTCACCGGCGAATCCGACGGGGACGGTCCAGTCGCCCGAAGATATGCGCGAATTCGCCCGCATCGCCGACGAACACGACGTGCTCTGTCTCTCCGACGAGGTGTACGAACGGATTATCTTCGAGGGCGAACACCGCTCGCCGATGGAGTTCGGCGAGAACGTCGCCGTCGTGAACGCCTGCTCGAAGACCTACTCGATGACCGGCTGGCGGCTCGGGTGGGTCACCTCGACCACCGATCGCATCGAGCGCATGCTCCGGGTCCACCAGTACGTGCAGGCTTGCGCGTCGGCCCCGGCACAGTACGCCGCCGAAGCCGCGCTCTCTGGCCCACAGGACGTGGTGACCGAGATGCGCGACGCCTTCCACGAGCGCCGTGACGTGTTGCTCGACGGGCTCGCCGACATGGGATTGGAGACACCGACGCCACAGGGTGCGTTCTACGCGATGCCACGCGTCCCCGAGGGGTGGGTCGACGCCGTCATCGACGAGGGCGTCGTGGTCGTCCCCGGTGAGGCGTTCGGCGACCACGGCGCTGGCCATGCGCGTATCTCGTATGCTGTCGACGTGGAGACGCTGAAAGAAGCGCTCGACGCGATGCGGGCGGCGACCGAACGCGTCAGCTAGCTCGCGGTCGAGACGATTTTCACCACGTCACCCTCGGTGAGTTCGTGGTCCTCGCCGACGCGGCGGTCCGCGCGGGCGTCGACCGCGTGGAGGTAACCGTCGCCGATATCCGAGTGAACGGCGTACGCGAGATCCTTCGGCGTCGCACCGGTATCGAGGAGGAAGGCGTCCGGGAGCGTGTTGCCCTGTCCGTCGGTCCAGCGCGTTTCGTTTTGGACGGGGTAGGCAGTAATCTGGTCGAGATGGTCATAGACTGCGGTGTCCAGGGCAGCCTGCACGCCCGTCCCACCGAACTGAGTCATCACCTCGCGAATCTGATCGAGTCCGTCGGCTTGCGCCTCGGACACGTCGCCGCGAATCTCGAAGTCGGCGTCGCCGGGGTCGTAGTCGATGACGCCAGCTTCCCCAGCGGTCCGGAGCGCGAGTTCACCCTCCGCAGTGCAGGGGACGACGGGACCGCTCGCCGCCTCGCGAAGCGCTTCGATGTTCTCCGCCGGCGCGATATCGGCCTTGTTAGCGACGACGACGATCGGCTTTGTCTCGCGGCGAAACGCCTCGGCCAACCGCTCGCGGTCATCGTCTTCCCACGCCTGCGGCGCGGCGGGGTACTCGACACTTCGGAGGACGCGGGCGACGCTCGCGGCCGTCCCGCCGACACCGGTAAGCACCTCGGTCAACGCGTCGTCGATATCGAAGTCGGGCGAACGAGATTGCCGGGTGACCGTCTCCCAGTTGTCCGTGAGGATGCCCGCAATCCAGAGGTCCATCTCGCGTTCGATGAACTCGACGTCGTTCGTGGGGTCGTAACTGCCCGTCTCGACCGGTTCACCCTCGGCGTTCGTCCCGCCCGACGCGTCCACGACGTTCAGTATCACGTCGGCGTTCGAGAGCGCGTCGAGGAACTGATTGCCGAGACCCTTCCCCTCGTGGGCCCCGGGGACGAGACCGGCCACGTCGAGCAGTTCGACCGGGACGTAGCGTTTCCCGTCGTGGCAGTTCTCGTTGCCACACCGCTTCTCGCGGTCGAGACACGGACACTCCGTCCGGACGTGCGTGACGCCGCGATTCGGGTCGATGGTCGTGAACGGGTAGTTTCCGATGTCCACGTCGGCCATCGTCGCGGCCTTGTAAAACGTCGATTTACCGGCGTTGGGCTTGCCGGCGAGCGCGACCGAGAGCATACGCCCGGTATCGGGGGGCGATAGAAGGGCCTACCGCTTTTCTGCTTCGGCGAGCGCCCCGGCGAGACCGTCGTCGCTGTGGCCCTCCTCCGAGTCCGCCGTCTCCTCGGCGTCGGGGATTGCGACCGTCTCGGTCGTCTCCCGCTCGCCAGTGTTGTCCGTCTCATCCTCCGCGACCCGTCGAACCGCCTGTTCGACCTCGACGACAGCCGACTCGACGCTGGGCTCGGCGTCGGACTCCCCGCCAGCATCGCCGTGCGTCTCCTCGTCCGTAACGCGGACGATGGCCGACTCTACGTCGGCATCGGTGTCGGTGACCGGAACGTCGCTACTGACGACCTGAATCTCGCCGCGGGCACGGAGGGTCCCGTCGATAGTGGCACGGTCGTCGAGTTCGAGGTGCTCACAGGCCACGTCGCCGCGGATGTGGACGCCGGGGCCGATGGTGACCGTGCCACCGCGAGTCGTCACGTCGCCGTGGACGGCGGTGTTCGCGCCGATAGTGATGTCGGATTTCGCGCGGAGGCTCCCGAACAGCTCGGTGTCGGCACCGATATCGAGCTCGGTCGCGCGGATATTGCCGTGGAGCCGGCAGTTCGAGCCGACGCTCGCGGGCGTGGAGACGCGCCACGCGTCGTCGGAGACGTGCGACGAGCGCGGAATGAGGACGGGGTCAGCCTCCCGTTCGGCGTCAAGCGTCTCGAACACCTCCTCGGCGGCCGCCTCTTCGCCGAGTCGCAGGAGTTGGGCGAGATAGATGAACAGGAAGACGACGGTCGGTACGGGGTTGCGGATGACGATCCAACCATTGGCTTCGAACCCCTCCTCGATATCCACGTCGTCGCCAATGTCGATATCGCCAGAGACCATCAACTGGCCGGCGATGTGGACACGCTCACCGAGGTAGGCGTCCTCGCCGACGAGAACGTTGCCGTCAACGTCACACCACATGTCGAGTCGACAGTCGCCGTCGGCCTCGATGTCGCCGCCGAACTTGACGCGCTCGCCGGCGACGACGTTCTGGCCGCGGACGCCGAACTCGACGGTCGACTGCCCGCCGACGATGATGTCGCCGTCGGCGACGAGATCGTGTTCTTCGACGTGGGTGCCGTCGGGAATCGCGAGTCGGTCCAGCGGGTCGGACCGGAGTGACATATCTGTGTCTGGATATGCCGACACATAATCCCTCCGGGGCGTCAGACGGGCGTACGACACCCCAGAGCGTGCGGCTTTTGCTCGCGCACGGAGTACGGGAGATATGACGATTCTCTCCTTCGACGAACAGGGTGTCGACGTGGTGTACGAGGGGACGGAGTTCCGATTGGAGAAGACGCTCATCGAGGACGCGACCCAGAAGGAGTATCCGGAGGTGACCGACCACGAGGTGTTGAAGCTGGTGGAGTCGGACCCGTCGCTGTCGGGTGAGCCACGCCGCGTCAGCGATATCCTCGCCTGACCGGAACCACTAAGCGAGTCGCTCCGAACACGAACGTATGGCACCCGATATCAGCGCGTACGACCACCCGTCGTGGCGAGCCATCCTGAGCACCGCCGCGAGCTACGGCATCGTGCTCGCCGTGATGACCGTCCTGCTGTTCGGTATCCCGTACGCGCTGTTCACGTTCCTGTAACGCCGGCTTGGCGAGCAGACAGCCCACGCACCGCCCGGTAGCAGGTGGGCTGTGCTCCCGCCGTGGCCCACTACCGCCCGTCTCAGGTGGTGGGTCGTCTGGTTGCGGCTTCCTACTTGAACTGTGAGCTGAGGGGCTGCGGTGGCGGTCTGCTGTAGGTAGTGTTGATATACGGTGGCGTGCGGCTTGGCGCACCTCATGTGCGCCGGCGCTCGTACGAGGGACGACGAAGCGAACGCAGTGAGCGACGGAGTCGGCTGGGGAGGCTCGTGGACGCCGAAAGCATCCGCTCGCGGAGCGAGCGGTTCACCGGCGCGAACAACTTGAGCGCCGGCTGTGGTCTTTTCATGTCCTCGTGAGCGAAGCGAACGAGGGCTGGCGAGACGCGTCGCGTCTCGCGGTGAACGTTTTGCCGCCGAGCGGATTGCCGGCTACGCCGGCAATCTATTCCGTGGCGGCGAAGCCGCCACGCGCTGCGCTACGCGCACCCGAGGCTGGAAAAGGTTCTCATGCGAAGGTCTTCGAGACCTCGCCGTCCTCCGCGTCGTCCTCGTGGTCAATCTTCTCCCACGCCTGCTCGAAGTCCTCCGTGCGGACCTCGGTCCGGTCGTCACGGATCGCGAACATGCCGGCCTCAGTACAGACGGCCTTGATTTCTGCCCCCGAGGCGGTGGTCGCGATGTCGGCGAGTTCGGCGAAGTCGACCTCGTCGGCGACGTTCATGTCGCGGGTGTGAATCTCGAAGATGAGCTCGCGACCCTCGGCGTCGGGTTTCGGCACCTCGATGAGGCGGTCGAAGCGGCCCGGTCGGAGGATGGCGCGGTCGAGCATATCGAAGCGGTTGGTCGCGGCGATGATCGAGATGTCACCGCGCTCCTCGAAGCCGTCCATCTCCGAGAGGAGCTGCATCATCGTGCGCTGGACCTCGGCGTCCCCCGACGTCTTCGAGTCGGTGCGCTTTGCCGCGATGGCGTCGATCTCGTCGATGAAGATGACCGCCGGCTGGTATTGACGGGCGAGTTCGAACAGGTCACGGACGAGCTTCGCACCCTCACCGATGAACTTGTGGACCAACTCCGAGCCGGCCATCCGGATGAACGTGGCGTCCGTCTGGTTCGCGACGGCCTTCGCGAGCATCGTCTTGCCCGTCCCCGGCGGGCCGTGGAGCAGCACGCCGCTCGGCGCGTCGATGCCGACATCGTCGAACATCTCCGGGCTTTCAAGCGGGAGTTCGACGGTTTCCCGGACCTCCTCCATCTGGGCGTCGATGCCGCCGATGTCCTCGTACCCCACGTCCGGCTTCTGTTCGACCTCCATCACGCGGGCACGAACGTCCGTCTCGTCGTCGAGCTGCTTGACGACTGACAGGGAGTTGTTGACGGCGACGCGGTCGTCCGGCGCGAGGTCCTCGCGGAGTTCGTCGGTCACGTCCGTCAGTGCCTCCTGGTTGTTGCCGTGCTGTTTGATGACGACGCCCTCGTCGGTCAGCTCTTGGACCGTCGCGACGAACAGCGGCGACTGCTTGAGCTTCTTGTTCTCGTGGGTGAGCCGTTCGAGCTTCTGTTGATACTTGTTGTTCTCCGCGTTCGCGTCCAACAGCTTGTCGCGCATCTCCTCGTTTTGCGCCTCAATCGTCTCCAACTGCTCGCGCAGTGAGTCGAGTTTCTCCTGCTTCGAGTCCCCCTCGTCGTACGGGAGCTCAACGTTCTCGACAGTGTCAGTCATTACTCTATGTAGCGCGTGTACTTATAAGAGACTTCGGGTGACGCGAAATCCGACCGTTTCGCTCCGCCATCTCCGACTCTCATCGGAGGACGGCGTGATTGTTATATGTCCTTTGGTAATTTTTATTTGGAAAGTATTATTTCACTGCATCTGCTCGTGTGGGTAATGAGCACCACCGAGACGGAGCCGACGAACGATCCGGACGGCTGGGAGGCCGTCCGCGAACTCCCGCCGAGCGCGAAGCTCGTCGCGAAGACGTTAGAACACGACGGTCGACTCACGCAGTCGCAGCTGGCCGACGAGACGCTGTTGCCGACCCGGACGGTCCGATACGCCCTCTCCAGACTGGAGGAGTGTGGTGCAGTCGAGTCGCGATTCTCTTTTAACGACGCCAGAAAGCGCGTCTACACGCTCGCTATCGAGTAGCCCCGTCGAGTCGGTCGCGGAGCGGTGTGAGCGACACGTCCGCCCACGCCTCGATGTCGTAGCTCACGTCTACCAGCCGCTCACACTCCACCGGGTTCCCGACACGGAGAGCGAGCAGACTCTCCTCGTGAAGGCGGTCGAGTGCGGCAGCGACGAGCGCGTCCTTCGCGGGGGCACGCGACTCGATATCGAGGATGTGCGGCAGGTCCTCGCCGCCGTCGGGAACCACCGGAAACGCCGTCGGTCCGACCGCAATTCGGCGCGTTCCATCGCGGTCGTACGGGACGAGCGTGTACGCGCCGACGGCCGCCCGCACGTCGGTCTCGGGAATTTCCTCGCTCAGTCGGTAGCCGAGTTCCTCGCGGGCGCGGGCCAGCTCGGCGGGCGATAGCTCGCCGAACAGGTCGACGACGCCGGCCACCTCGTCGGGCGAGAGCGTCACCGGAGCGCCTCCACGTCCCGCCGAGCGGCCTCCCGCACCTCGTCGGGCGAGACGGGTGCGTCGGTCCACGCCGGCAACCGCGTATCCTCGCCGGGCGGCTGAATCGAGTCGGCGTACTGGCCCACCTGCCGGCGCTCGTCTTCGCGGTCGTAGGACAGCCCGTTGAACGCCGCGTCCGTCGCGTACGCGCGGGTGAGTCGGGTAGCCGCCGTCTCGTAGCGGTCGGGGAGCGTCTCGTAGTCGGGGGCGACGCCGTGTTGCTCGACCACGCGCAACAGCGCGGCAGCCACCTGGTCCGCCATTGTGGTCAGGCCGGCCGGCCCGGAGACGGCGCGGTGGTCATGTTCGTGTCGGCCCAGGTCGACCTGTGTGCTCCCGTCGAAACCGGCGGTCGCGTAGGCATCCCCGAGCGTCCCCACTTCGAGCCCCCAGCCGCGCTGGACGCGCAGCGACCGCACCGTCTCGCTCGTAGCGGCGAACTCACCCGCCAGCGCGTACCGGAACGACTCCAGGTAGCCGAGCACGTCGGCGTCGTTGTCGGCCGCAAGCGCCCGAACGAGGGGGCGATACAGCAGGCGGAACAAGCGCCCGTACAGTTGGCCGTTCTCGACGCGGGCGTAGTATCCCTTCGAGAACGAGTAGCCGTGGTCGAGCGGGAACAACAGTCGAGGGACGTGATTCGCCGAGTAGCTCGTCGCGTCAGCGTCGTGGACCGCGACGTACGGCGACTCGGCGGCCACCCCGAGCGCGAGCCACACGTCACGGCCCTTCCCGCGGGTGCCGTTGAGGTCCTCGTCGGCGAGCAGATCGCCGAGGCGCGGACCGTCACACCACAGCGGCTCGATATCCAGCCCGAAGTCGTCGAGCCAGTCGATGACGGCAGGCGCGGCCGCCGCGTCCGCACGCAGCGGAACGACCACCCGGTCGGGCGCGACCGATTCCAAGGCCGTGAACACCTGTTCTGCCGCCAGCGAGCCGTGTTCGCGTTCGGTCATCGGGACGACGACGGCCGCGCGGTTCGTCGGTGCGGCCGGGCGCGTGTCACCAAAGTCGTGGAGCGTCGTCACTTGCTCCTGCACGTACTCCATTACCGAACACGACGGCCGGGAGACGTTTAGAGTTTGATAGACACCAAACCCATACTATCAACAACATCGGCTTGCGGTATCCCCGTCACGACCAAACTGGGAGCGATGGAGGCGCACCCGTAGCGTGCACATGAACAGCAGGACGGTGAACGTGAACAGAGGCTACTCTCCTGCCACTGCTCGTGGCCGGAACGGGATTTCACGCTGAATCCCACGAGTTCAGTCGTGGGGAGCTCAAGACTGATTGGGCGGGTCGCCGAACCAGCGTTACACATTGGTTTCCTGATAGTTATAGAGGTGTTACATCAGACAAGGAGCCAGTATACTGGCGAATCCTACCGACCGCGGTCTGTGACTGTCTCCACTCCGGCGTTCGGACTCGTTGCTTCATCGAGCGACAGTTGCGACGCTGCCATCGTGATGGACGGCGATGCCGCGGCTCACTCGCTCCCGACTTTTGTGGTCACACGGAACGTTTCGGGAGGGCTGAGAATGCCAGCGATAGCCCCCATCGAATGGACGATAGTGACGACTGGTGCCAGTGGGAGGGCGAGTAGCCACTGTCTGTGGTCGCCGCCGTAGTAGACGACGCCGAGTAGATCGAACCATCTCGAACGTCCGTCATCACTTCACCCACATGATTAGCGACCTCGAACCCCTCTGGGACGGCTACTCAGTTTCAGGAGGATAACTAAGTAAAGGAACTGTGTCACCATCTACTGATAAGGACCAACCGACGACTTATATCTGTTCGACGATAACTCATCGCATGTAAGCTCTTCCTGCGGACTCGGATGACTGGGGACGAATCAGAGCGATCGCACGCGACTCGCTGCAGTCGTCGTACTCGCTCAGCCCACAGCAGATCAAGACGATCCTCGAAGAGGAGTTCGACGACACGTCACTAAAGGACCTGCTCGAAGATACGGACACGATGGTGTTCGTCGTCGACGAGACGGTCGACGGCACGGAGACTGTTTATGCGTTCATCACCGTCGAAGTCGGAACACGAGCGACGATTCGGTGGCTCCACGTGGATCCGGAGGCGCGGGGCAAGGGTATTGCCACAGGACTGCTCAATCGCGTTCGCAAAGAGTTTGTTGAGACGCCAATTTCGGCGTGTGTCCTTGACGAAGCCGTCGAGGGGGGGAATTTTCTCAAAGGGTTCGGCCTCAAAGAGAGCGGGCACGACCAGATACTACTCGGCGGGGAGGAGTTCGATGTCACCATGTTCTCGGAGGGACAAAAAACAGAGACCCCAAACGAACCCGCCGTTCCGATCCCCGAATCCGTTACGGTCGATGGAGCTTCCCGGTCCGTCAATCGCGATGAAAGCCTTCCCGGCAGGGAGGCCCCATTCTTCACGGTGTCTCGTGTGGATGACGAGGAGGATGCGTACGGCTACTTCTGTTCACAGTGCGGCAGTACTGACGTCTCCGCCGACGGACAAGGCAGACTCGAGTGCGGGGACTGTGGCAACTCTCACCTGGCGGATGAGTGGGGCAATGCGTATCTCTGAGAACGCCTGTTGACATCCTCCCCGCGCTGAAGCGGGAGGCTTCCTCTTCGAGGTCAAGCCTCGGGGCATCTGCCTTGCTCATCTGTGAATCTGTGTTCAGACGCGCCGTTCGCTGATTTCCTCGGCAACCCGGTCGCCTGGGTGGCGAAGTTCTCCCGATTCTACCTCGTACACGTATCCTGACACAGCCACCTCATCCGGAATAAATTCCGACCCTCTGAGATATTCAACCTGTGCAGCACAGGCTTCGTCGATATCGTCCGTCATCTTCACCCACTCCATCGCGTCTCCGTCACCAATATTCAACTCGGGCAGCGACGGGTCAATATCGGCGTTCTCAAGCCCGCCGGTCTGGTCATCTAACCCCTCTCGAATAGCCTCGTCTGGCGCACTCATCATCCCGCAGTCTGTGTGGTTGATGACGATGATTTCGTCTGTGTCGAAGAAGTTCGTCGTCAACGCTGCCGAACGAATCACGTCGTCAGTTACCTTTCCGCCGGCGTTGCGGAAAATCTGGGCATCACCTAGTTCGATACCAAGGACCTCCTCAACAGGGATGCGCTCGTCCATACAAGCAACGACGAGCAAGCTCTTGTTCGTCGGGATTCCCTTTCGCCGACGCCGCGCCCAGTCGGTTCGGTCAGTAACGGTCGCGTCGACGTACTCGTGGTGGTGCTCGTGTTCGGACATCACCGATTTCTGGGGTGGTATCCACGGAACTGTTTCGCTCAGGGCAGAACGGCACTGCTATCTATGACGGTCGTCCACGGACGTTCCCGTTCCTTGATACGTTGTTGGCGCACTTCCTATTTTTAAATACGAGAAGTGGCGTGAAGCTCGCCGGCGAAACGAACCTGTTTACATCGTCCGAGAGGATATGATCGGTCGACGCGTGTACGTGCTTACCGAACGCCAGGCGCTTGAGTCAAGCGGAATCTCTGGATACGGGTCACCCAGTGACGTATCGGCGTTACTATTTCGCACACAACTGGAACAACGGTTGCAACAGCATCCACCCTCGCTTGAGCTCTGAGTGTAAATCAGAATGCGCGTTTAGCCGTTGGTCTCCGGCGTGAACCGTCGCGCCGGGAGCCGCCCCGCCCGATAGAGCACGAAGACGCCCGCAAAGAGGACGACCAACGCACCAGCCAGGCCGGTGAACAGCGTATCGAATGCGTATCCAGCGTCCGTCAGTCGCCCGACAACGCCGCCACCGAGGGCTTGTGGAATCATCATCGTCGCCGAGTAGGCCGTGTACGCCGACGCCCGGTGTTGGTCGGGCAGCGACCCGAGCAGATACGTGTCGACTGTCGGGAACAGCAGGTGGATGATGAAGCCGGTGACGATGGTGATCGCAACCAGCGGCCACAGCCCCGCGACGTACGGGAGCACGAACAGACAGGTGATGAAGCCAGCCGCGATGCTCAACAGGAGCGGCACGTTCGAGACGCGGTCGGCCAGTCGGCCGCCGACGAAGAACGACGGCACGCCCGCGCCGAACAACACCGACAACAGCAGACTCGCCGTCGCGGGGTCCAACTGCTTGGTCTGCATGTACGTCGGATAGAAATTGAACAGCCCGTTCCAGACGAAGCCGAGCGAGCCGGTGATGAGGATACCCGTCAACACGATGGGGAGTTGAGCGCGGGTGGCAGCGAGCAGGTCGCGGTCCTCACTGCCCGCGTCCGGCAGGTCGGTCCGGCGAGCGATGACGAACAGAATCGCCGTCACGAGCGCGGCAACGACGGCGATGGCGGCGAAGGTCGCCCGCCAGTCGCCGGTCACGGCGATAACTGCGAGCACGATGACCGACGCGAGGGCGGCGGCCATCTGTGACGCCATCCCGTGGATGCCGAGCGCGTTCCCGACTCCCTCGGGGAACAGTTCGGCCACGAGGGGATTCGCGGCGATGAAGTAGACACCCGAGGCCAACCCCATCAGGAAGGCCGCACCGGCGAGCAGCGGGACGTTCGGCGCGGAGCCGGCGACCGCCGCCGCCAGCGTCAACACGACGCCGGCACCGACGACGACCCGATGGCGGGCGACCCGAGTGAGCAGCCAGCCGGTCGGGATTCGGGGGAGCGCGCTCCCGAGCCATGCGGCGCTCGTGACGACGCCGAGAGTTCCAGGGGTGACGTTGAAATCCGCCGCTACCGGCTCGATCAGCGGCGCGAAGACGACACGCGCCAGATTGACGAGGAACACCATCGAACACAGCGAGGCGAAGAGCCGACGACGAGACACACACGGACTCAGTCGGGCCACCGTTAGAGGCTGTCGAAGCCGACCCAGCGGTTTTGACCCCTCGTCCCAAACGCCGTGTATGGATACCGTTCGACAGGGACTACGCGCCGGGGACATCGAGAAGGACACCTACGAGCGGCTGACCTGTGCCCACTGTGGGGAATCGCTCGCGACGCGCGACACCGACGACGGCGTCGGGAAGATTCGCTCGTGTCCGGACTGCGACCGCGAGTACAAGGAGCTGTAACCGGGACCGAACGGCCTTTCGCATCTGTGGACGTTGTACGGGTATGCAACTGCTGACAGTTTGCTCCCCGGCCGGTGACCGTGCGTGACCGGTCGCTACCGGAACGCCGGCTTGTTTCTCACGCTCGCGGTGCTGTTCGGTCTCTCCTTCATCGGTATCAAGACCGGACTCGACGCGCTCCCGCCGCTGTTTTTCGCCGGGCTTCGCTTCGACATCGCCGCGCCGCTGCTGCTCGTATTTGCCGCCCTCCGGTATGACGCCTGGTATCCGACCGACCCGCGTGACTTCCTCGCCGTCGGGGTCGCCGGTGTCGCGCTCATCGCCGCTAACAACGGCCTGCTATTTCTGGGCCAGCAGTCGATTACGCCCGCGACCGCCTCGGTGATGTACGCGCTCAATCCGATTCTCGCGCCCGTCTTCGCCATCAGCATCCTCGGTGAGCGACTCGATGCCCGCGACGCGGCCGGCGTGCTCATCGGTCTCGCCGGCGTCGTCGTCATCGTTCAGCCGACGCCGGAGACCCTCACCGCCGGCTCGACGGTCGCCAAGCTGTACGTGCTCGGCGCGGCGGCGGGGATTGCCGTCGGCAGCGTCCTCCTCCGACGCATCGAGCCGCCGCTCCCGAGTCTCCCGATGGCCGCGTGGTCGATGGCGCTCGGAGCCGTTATCCTCCACGCGAGCAGCCTCGCTGTGGGGGAAGTCGTCGTGACGGGCGGTTCCCGTGGCGTCGCCTTCGCCGTCTTACTGGTCGCGATTCCCTCCACCGCGTTCGCTTACCCCATCTACTACCACCTGCTCGGCGCTATCGGCCCGGTACGGACGAACCTCGTCGGCTACGTCGTCCCCATCGTCGCCGCGCTGGTCGGGCTGGTCGTGCTCCAACAACCGATCAACCTCGCCACCGTCGTCGGCTTCTTCGTCGTGCTCGCGGGCGTCTGTCTGTTAGAGCGACAGATCGTCGCCGACGAACTCGCCCGTCTCCGCTGACTACTCGAAGACGGCGTCGAAACCGTCCGCACCGAGCGGGGAGTACTCCCCGGCTGCGACGTTCTCCGCGACGTGTTCGACGGTTCCCATCCCGACGAGTGCGCTCGTCACGCCGGGGGCAGACCGAGCGAAGTTGATTGCCTTCTGGGCGGTCGTCTCGCCGTCGAGTCGTTCGGCCACCCCGTCCGGCAGTCCACCCTCGGTTGCGAGTTCACCCTGCAAAAGCGGGGCGCTCGCGAACACGTCCAGGCCGGCCTCGTGAGCGAACCAGAGGGCGCTCTGTTGGCCCTCCGGGCCGGCGTGGCTCTCGACGGTGAACGCGTCGGCCATCCGGGCGTTGAACGGGAGCTGAAGCGCCCGGAGATGCGTCGAGGTCGTCCCCGCCGCGTTCGATGCCGCCCGCGCTCTACGGACGATCTCCGGCAGCGAGAGATACGACTCGTGGGGCGCGGGGACGCGCAGTCCCTCCCACGTCGCCACGCCGTAGTGGTCGATATCGCCCGCAGCGGCCCGCTCTTCGAGTCGGGTGAACGCCGCTTCGATCATGTCGTACACCGTCTCGGAGTCGTGTTCCTCCAACTGCACCTCGGGATTGTGAAGGTAGTAGAGATCGACGGAGTCGACGCCGAGGTTCTCGAGCGAGCGGTCGAGCGACTCTCCCACGAAGCCGGGGTCGAGGCAGTTTCCTCGGACGAACTCGTAGTCCGGAAACTCTTCGCGGACGTACGCGCCGGGGTCGTCCGGATGCTCGCCGTCGAACGGGACGAATCCCCCCTTCGTCGCCAGCAGTATCGCCTCGCGGGCTACGTCGCTGTCGGCGACGGCGCGGCCGACGACGCGCTCGGAGCGCTGGTGGCGGTAGTTGATGGCCGTGTCGATGACGTTGACACCCGTCGCCAGCGCCTCGCGGATGGCGGTGTAGTAGGCATCGTCGCGCTCGTCGGTCGCGTCGCCGAGGTAGGTACCGACGCCGACCGACGAGACGAGCCCGTCACCGAACCGGCGGAAGTAGGTGCGGGCGAATGACTCGTGGAACTCGTTGCGGTATGCCCACGACGCGTCGCGGTTCATACCCAGCGTTCGGGACGACGGAGGCTAACGGTTCCGCTCTCGCAACCGTTCGGCCGTTCGAACTGAGGCTCGTTCGATGGTCGGTCGACGGCAGATTTCATCGACCTCCGGGGGTTCTGGGGGTATTGAGGGTCGACGGAAACACTAAGTCCCGAACACCAGTATAGCGGCGTGAGTGCCACGAATTGGGCACGGTTACAGACGAACCCTTGTGGGATTGAAGCGGCGGCAGAGACGCGGAGCGCGGCGTTGAATCGTGGGTTACAGACGAACCCTTGTGGGATTGAAGCTACCTCGCGGGCGAGGGTGACCTTGCCGCGCCGACCGGTTACAGACGAACCCTTGTGGGATTGAAGCGACTCCCGCGCAGAGTCGTGAGGTGCAGCAACCATGGTTACAGACGAACCCTTGTGGGATTGAAGCAGCTCCCGGCCAACGTCGCCATCGCGCTCGCGAGTCGTTACAGACGAACCCTTGTGGGATTGGAGCCTCAAACACCCGATAACGATTGCGAGCGGCGTGTTCGTTACAGACGAACCCTTGTGGGATTGAAGCGGATGTTGTAGGTCGTGCCGCGTGTCTCCTGAAACGGTTACAGACGAACCCTTGTGGGATTGAAGCGACCCCGAGCGACCGCCGAGCGAGGGCGGGAAGGGTTACAGACGAACCCTTGTGGGATTGAAGCGCAAACGCCACCGCGTCGGCGTGGTCGTCATGGCCGCCGTTACAGACGAACCCTTGTGGGATTGAAGCGCCCTCCTCGAGCATCTCGGGACCACTACACCAGTGTTACAGACGAACCCTTGTGGGATTGAAGCAACTGTTGTACGGCGCGAAGATGACGCGGCCGTGTTACAGACGAACCCTTGTGGGATTGAAGCACGCCCTGTCCGTCGTCTGTGTGGTCCATCGCCCGCTGGTTACAGACGAACCCTTGTGGGATTGAAGCAATCACCCACCGGAAATCGCCGTAATCATGCAACGGTTACAGACGAACCCTTGTGGGATTGAAGCAGCATCATCCATATTCGCCCACTCCGGCGGCGAGTGTTACAGACGAACCCTTGTGGGATTGAAGCATTGTACTGGCTGGAATCAACCCTGTGCTTGCCGAGAGTTACAGACGAACCCTTGTGGGATTAAAGCGGGCCACTCATGACAATTTTGTCGACGCTGCACTTGTTACAGAAAGGAGGGCCGATAGCGACTACGTCGATTCCTGCCGGTACGCCTCTACCGCTGTGGCGTACCCCTCCCGATACGTCGGATACGTCAGTTCGTACCCCACTTCGTGGAGCAGGTCGTTGCTGACGCGCTTACTCGTGAGAATCCGGCGTTGGGCCGGCTCCGAGAGGTCGCCCGCGTCGAGTCGCTCCTGTTTCGTCCGTTTCTCGGGGCGCGATACGTCACACGCGTCGGCGAGCCAGTCGGCGAACGCGTGTTTCGAGGCCGGTTCGTCGTCGGCGACGTTGACGACCGACGGTTCGACGCCGGCGAGCAGATGCGCGACCGCACCGGCTGCGTCGTCGCGGTGAACCATATTCAGATAGCCGGCTGTCACCGGCCCCTCCAGATAGCGGTCGAGGCGATAGCGGTCCGGGCCGTACAGACCGGCGAATCTGGCTACGGTTCCGTCGATACCGCGCTCGGCGGCGTACTCGGTCGCGATGCGTTCGGCTTCCGCGAGCACGGCCGTCTTTTCGGTCGTCGGCTCGATTGGCGTGGATTCGTCCACCCAGTCGCCGTCGTGGTCGCCGTACACGCCCGTCGAGGAGGTGTAGACGAGCTGGTCGGGGGGCGATTCGCGGTCGGCGAAGGCGTCGATAGCGGTCTCTAACCCTTCGACGTACACCTCGCGGGCGGCCTCGGCTCCCCGCCCGCCGGAGGAGGCGGCGAAGACGAGCGCGTCCACGTCCGGTAGCTCTGCGAGTGCGTCGGCGTCGGTCACGTCGGCTTCGACGGCCCGTGCGCCGGTCTCGCGCACCGCATCGAGCGTCGACCGCCGGACGCCGATGACCTCGTGGTCGGGCGTGAGTTGGCGAGCCAGTTCTAAGCCGACGTAGCCACAGCCCAAGATTGCGACTCTCATTTGCCACGTGTTCGGGCGGGCGGCCCTTAGCCGATTCGTCGCCGGCCCACGCCCCGAGTCGTGGTTCTTTTTTAACCGGCGCGCAGGACGTGGCGTGTGGACGCGCTACTGAACGTGATGGATCTCGCCGCTGACACCGGGTTAGAGGGCGCAATCACGTGGCTGTTCCGGCTCCTCGGCCTGCTCGCGGTCCTCGCGGGAATCGGGCTGTTCGCCTTCACCGACGTGACGATTCTCGTTCCGGTCGCGCTCGTAGTCGTGGGGCTTCTCCTGCTCATCGTGCCGGGGACACTGGTGCAGGTGGCCGAGGTCGCCGGTTGAGCCGTCGCTCGTCGTCGAGAGGAACG
>Ga0209946_1000006_pt1 | contig 100378 bp, 112 predicted proteins | sample SalPon2_A_H2O_MG_FD_185704 | JGI IMG/M metagenome (GOLD analysis project Ga0209946, IMG submission 185704) | Salt pond water microbial communities from South San Francisco under conditions of wetland restoration - Salt Pond MetaG R2_A_H2O_MG... | ecosystem: Environmental > Aquatic > Non-marine... | reverse complement strand
TCTACGCGGGCGTCCTGTCGTGGCTCGGCTTTGCGCCCGCAGAGCGCCGGCTCGTCGGCGCGCTCGTCGACCGCTACCGGTCGGTCACTCCCGGATGACGAGCAGCGCGGTGTTCTCCCGGCGGTCAACGTACTCCGAGTTCGCCGGCGGCTTCACCTCGAAGGAGACGGTGCCGTCGGCCTGATTTTCGCCCAACGACGGGTCGATGTCGAGATTCGCCGTTCCGGACTCGTCGGTGGTCGCGGTCGCGACGCCGTCGAGCATCGCGGAGTCCCCCCGCGCAATGACCGTCGCCCCCGAGACCCGACTTCCGTCCGGCCCGACAACAGCGACCGACACGGTGTCCGTCTCGCCGAGCGTCGCGACCTCCGGCTCTGGCTGCACGTCAAGTTCGCTCACGCCGATAGCCGAGATGCCCGAAACCATGTTCATCATCACGGACAGCGACGCCACGCCCACTACCAGCGCGATGACCAGTCGAATCGGTAACCCCTCGATAGCCCGCTCGTCGTCGAGTGTGTCGAACACGGGGGCGGTGGCCCGTCATCGGTGATAAGTTATCGGCCCGAGATTGAAGTGAGAGACCGCGCCACGACCGACGTGACGACTATCGGCCGCACGGACGGCGACGGACCGCGGCTCCCGCTCGGGCGGTATCTCGCCCGGGACGGGAGCCACGGGGGAGACGTGGCCCTCGACTGTGCCCGACCACACGCGATGTGTCTGGTCGGAAAACGAGGCAGCGGGAAGTCGAACACGCTCGCGCTGCTCGCCGAGGGTCTCTGTGCCGTCGACGGGACCGTTCCGGTCGTCGTGGACCCGATGGGTGGCTTCGCCGGTCTCGACGCCCTCGGCGTCACGGTGTGTGAACCGCGCGTCTCCGCTGGGGCGATTCCGGCCCGCGAGTGGCCGCGACTCGTCGGACTCGACCCGAGGGAGCCGGCCGGAGCACTCGTCTGGACGGCCGCGAGTGAGCGTCCGACGCTCGCCGAGATGCGCGAGTACGTCGACAGCGAGGGGACCCGACCCACCCGTCGGGTCGCGGCGAACCACCTCGCCCGCGCGGCCTCGTGGGAGGTGTTCGCGCCCGAGGGCATACGCCGGCCGACGGAGCCGACCGTCCTCAACCTCGCCGGCGTCTCCGACCGAGCAGCGAACGCCGTCGTCCGCGCGGTCGCGACGGGGCTGTACGAGCGCCGGCTGTCGGGGGAGGGACCGTTGCCGTGGCTGCTCGTCGACGAGGCGCACGTCTTTCTCGACGGAGTCGCCGCGCCCGCGCTGGACACCCTACTCACCCGGGGACGCGCACCCGGCGTCTCGCTCGTGCTTGCGACCCAGCGGCCCGACGCGCTCCCCGAGACGGCCGTCTCGCAGGCCGACCTGCTGGCGACCCACCGACTCACCGGTCGTGCGGACACGGCGGCCGTCGCGGGCGCACGCGGCGACTACGTGGACGGTCCCGTCGAACCCCGGATTCCCGCAGGCGTCGGTGACCTGCTCGTTTTCGACGACGCCACCGAGCGCGCCCACAGCGTCCGGGTCAGCGAGCGCGCGACCAGCCACGGCGGAACGGCACCCACCCTCGGAACCGACGGATACGAGTAGTCCGCCCGCGCGACACCTGTATGGACTGGGACCCGACGCTCGCGCTCGTCGCCGTCGGCGGTGCGCTCGGTGCTGTCTGCCGGTGGGGCGTCAGCGTCGCGCTCGTCGGCCCCGCTTTTCCAGTCGGCACGCTCGCCGTGAACGTTCTCGGCGCGTTCTTGCTCGGTGTCCTCCTGTATGAGCGGCGGCTCCGGAACGTGATCCCCTCTCGCGTCCGACTGGTCGCAGGGACGGGATTCCTCTCGTCGTTCACGACCTACTCGACCTTCGCGGCCGAGACGGTCGCGCTCGCGCCGGCGCTCGCGGGGCTGAATCTCGCAGCGAACTACGCGCTCGGCTTCCTCGCCGTGCTCGCCGGCCGCCGCGTCGCGAGGTGGCTGTCGTGACGCTTACGCCGCTGTTCGTCGCGCTCGGCGGTGCACTCGGTGCCGTCTGCCGGCATCTGGTCGATACGCATATCGAGCGCGCACGGGTCGACACGCTCGTCGTGAACGTCCTCGGTAGTCTACTCCTCGGGTTCGTCCTCGCCGCGCCGCTGGGCGAATCGGCGGTCGCGCTCGCCGGGACCGGCTTCTGTGGCGCGTTCACGACGTTCTCGTCGTTCGCGTTCGAAACGGTCCGGCTCGCAGAAGATGGGTTCGTCCGGGCGGCGGCAGCGAACGCCGTCGGCACGTTCACGCTCGCCGTCGTCGGTGTCGTGGTCGGGGGATGGGGCGGGTCAGTCGTCTTCTAACTCCTGGAGCGCTCGCTCGAAGTCCTCGGTTGTGAACTCCGCGGTCGTCTCGTCGAGCTTTCCGCTTAGCTCCTCGATCTCCTCACACAGTTCCGCGTACGCGTCGCTCCCTTCCAGCTCGCGCTCGCTTTTTTGCGTCTCCAGTGCGGCGCGTTTCGAGACGAGCGCGTAGTACTCGCGCAGTTGAGCGTCGTACTCCGACCGGGAGAGCAACTGCTTGACGGCGTCGCGAAGCTCTTCGCGCCGAACCGGCTTCACGAGATAGTCGTCGAACCCCATCTCGATGATGTCGAAATCCGGCTCGACGGCGGTCACCATTGCGACGCGACAGCCGTATCCGGCCGCGCGGATGGCGCTCAAGACCTCGTCGCCGGAGGTGTCGGGCATCAGCCGATCGATGAGCGCGACGTCAACGTCCTCGTCGGCGGCTTCGATGCCGTCTTCGCCACCGTAGGCTGTCCGGACGTCGTAGCTGTCGGCCAGCCACGCGGCATACAGATCTGCGAGGTCGGGCTCGTCGTCGACGATCAGGACCGTCGGCTGACCGTCACTCACGACGACCCCCCGGGCTACGGTTCACAGTACCACATCAACACCGGGGATGTATGAGGTTTTGGGCGCGCTGTCGATTAATGAATGTATAGCTTGCTGATTCAAGCTTTATTTTCCAAACCGCAACACTGCGGAACACAGACCGCACGTGGACTCATCATAAACGCGCCAGAACTACACGAGGAGGTGGCGTCGTGGCGTGAACACTGTTTTACGCCTCTTGATACCACAGTGCGTGATGCTGGTGAGTCAGGGTCAATTGGTTCACCAGTACGAACCGACACCACAGCTACTCTCGGTGTAACCGTCCACAGAAAGCGCCCGAGGCGGGATTTGAACCCGCGTCACGACCGTGACAGGGTCGTATGATGGGCCACTACACCACCCGGGCCGACGCATTTCCTCGTAGCCCGGTGGTATGTATAAGACTTTCCAACCGACGGCGGGGTCGCGTGTGTGGTCACACACTGCACGGACACAAGAGTCTTGTACCATCACGCACCTTCGGGACATATGGTCGCTCGGTCGGCGAGCGATAGCCGTCTCGCGCGCGTTCCGAAAGTGCTTTGTGCTGGTGGATAATACCACGCTGTAGTATCTCAGAACTTCTCCCAGCGGGCCTCAGCCACACATGGTAGATGTAAGCCAACACGACCTCGTCCCAGAGCACAGGGTCGTCTCCGATTCGGAGCTCGACGACGTGCTCGACGAGTACAATATCGACCGCACAGACTTACCGAAAATCAAACGCACCGACGCCGCAGTCCCCGACCAAGCCGAGGTCGGCGACGTGCTCGAAATCGTGCGCGACTCCCGGACGACGGACCAGGCCGTCGTCTACCGACTGGTGATTCAGTAACATGGACAGACAAAAACGCCGCGCCGTCTCAAGAGAGTACTTCTCCCGTGACCGTCTCGCCGAACACCACTTCCGCTCGTTCAACTCCTTCCTCGAACGCGGCATGCAGCGTGTCGTCGACGAGAAAGAGTCCATCGAGACGGACATCGGTGACAAGGAGGGCCAAGAGCCAGTCCGCGTCGACCTCGCCGACGTGCGCGTCGAGACGCCGCGCGTCCGTGAGGCCGACGGCTCCGAGGAACTGCTCTACCCGCAGGAGGCACGCCTCCGCAACATCACCTACTCCGCTCCGGTGTTCATGGAGATGGACATCGTCCGCGGCGGCGAAGAAGAGCCCGAACAGGTCGTCGATACCGCCGAGACCAAAATCGGTCGGATGCCGATTATGGTCGGCTCCTCGAAATGTAATATCCACGACTTCTCCGACGAGGAACTGATCGAAATCGGCGAAGACCCCGCCGACCCCGGCGGCTACTTCATCGTCAACGGCTCCGAGCGCGTGCTGATGACGAGCGAGGACCTCGCGCCGAACAAGATTCTCGCCGAGTACGACACGAAGTACGGCGACGAGATTCAGGTCGCGAAGACGTTCTCCCAACGGCGCGGCTACCGTGCCCTCGTCCTGTGTGAGCGGAATCGTGAGGGGCTGCTCGAAGTCTCGTTCCCCTCGGTGTCTGGGTCTATCGACTTCGTCACGCTCGTTCGCGCGCTCGGACTCGAATCCGACGAGGAGATCGTCCACCGCGTGAGCGACGACCCCGAGATCGTGAAGTTCATGCTGGAGAATCTGGAGGCCGCCGAGGTCGGTTCCACCAACGAGGCAATCGAGACGCTCGGCCAGCGCGTCGCCTCCGGGCAGGGCAAAAACTACCAGCTCAAGCGCGCCAACTACGTCATCGACCGTTACCTCCTCCCGCACCTCCACGAGGAGGGCATCGAAGACGAGGAGGTCCGGATGAACAAGGCCGTCTACCTCTGTCGGATGGCCGAGGCGTGTTTCGAACTCGCGCTCGGTCGACGCGAATCCGACGACAAGGACCACTACGCCAACAAGCGGCTGAAGGTGTCTGGCGACCTCATGAAGGACCTGTTCCGCACCGCGTTGAACAAGCTGGCACGCGACGTGAAGTATCAGCTCGAACGCGCGAACATGCGAAACCGGCAGCTCTCGGTGTCGACGGTCGTCCGCTCTGACGTGCTGACCGAGCGGCTCGAGCACCCGATTGCGACCGGGAACTGGGTGGGTGGCCGCTCCGGCGTCTCGCAGCTGGTGGACCGCACCGACTACATGGGCGTGCTCTCACACCTGCGCCGGCTCCGGTCGCCGCTGTCGCGCTCTCAACCCCACTTCGAGGCGCGTGACCTCCACGCGACCCAGTGGGGTCGCATCTGTCCCTCCGAGACGCCGGAGGGACCGAACTGTGGGCTCGTGAAGAACTTCGCGCAGGCGATGGAGCTGTCACAGAACGTCGAGGACGAACGAGAACTAAAGCGAGAACTCGCCTCCATGGGCGTAAACGGCATCCCCGGCATCGAGACCGTGGAGGCCCCCGCAGACGACTAACATGAGTAGCCAGAGAGAATCCAAGGTGTACGTCAACGGGTCGCTCATCGGGACCCACCCGCAGCCGCATGAACTCGCGAACAACGTCAGAGAGGCCCGCCGCCGCGGCGAGGTCTCCGAGATGGTCAACGTCTCTGTCAAGGAGGAGACGAACGAGGTCATCATCAACGCCGACGCCGGTCGTGCCCGACGACCGCTGTTCGTCGTCGAGAACGGTGAGCCGCTCGTCTCCGACGAGGAGCTCGAAGCCGTCGAGAACGGCGAACTCGGCTTCGACGACCTCGTCGACCGCGGCTACATCGAGTACATCGACGCCGAGGAGGAAGAGGACATCCTCGTCGCCGTCGAGGGCGATGAGGTCACCGACGACCACACCCACCTCGAAGTCGACCCGCAGCTCATCTTCGGCATCGGTGCCGGGATGATTCCGTATCCGGAACACAACGCCTCGCCCCGCATTACGATGGGGTCGGGGATGATCAAGCAGTCGCTCGGGCTGCCGTCGGCGAACTACCGCATCCGTCCGGACACCCGCCAGCACCTCCTGCATTACCCGCAGCTGTCGCTGGTCAAGACACAGACGACCGAGCAGATCGGCTACGACGACCGTCCCGCCGCACAGAACTTCGTCGTCGCGGTCATGTCCTATGAGGGGTTCAATATCGAGGACGCGCTCGTCCTCAACGGCGGCTCCGTGGACCGCGCGCTCGCCCGCTCGCACTTCTTCCGAACCTACGAGGGCGAAGAGCGCCGCTACCCCGGGGGACAGGAGGACCGCTTCGAGCGCCCCGACGAGGATGTCCGTGGCGCACGCGGCGAGGAGGCGTACACGCACCTCGACGACGACGGGCTCGTCAACCCCGAGACGCAGGTCGGCGAGAACGACGTGCTGCTCGGGAAGACCTCACCCCCGCGATTCCTCGAAGAGCCGGACGACATGGGCGGACTCTCGCCACAGAAGCGGCGCGAGACCTCCGTCACGATGCGGTCCGGCGAGTCCGGTGTCGTCGACACGGTGACCCTGATGGAAGGCGAGGATGGGTCGAAGCTCTCGAAGGTCAGCGTGCGCGACGAGCGTATCCCCGAACTCGGGGATAAGTTCGCGTCCCGCCACGGCCAGAAGGGCGTCGTCGGCCACATCGCCCCACAGGAGGACATGCCGTTCACGCAGGACGGCGTCGTGCCGGACCTCATCTTGAATCCGCACGCGCTGCCGTCGCGGATGACCGTCGGCCACATCCTCGAGATGATCGGCGGCAAGGTCGGCTCGCTGGAAGGCCGCCGTGTCGACGGCACCGCCTTCACCGGCGAGGACGAGGATGACCTCCGTAACACACTCGTCGAGGACGGCTTCAAGTCCAACGGGAAGGAGGTCATGTACTCCGGCGTGACGGGCGAGAAGATCGAGGCCGAGATTTTCGTCGGCGTCATCTTCTATCAGAAGCTCTACCACATGGTGTCGAACAAGATTCACGCCCGCTCGCGTGGGCCGGTGCAGGTGCTCACGCGACAGCCGACCGAGGGGCGCGCCCGCGAGGGTGGGCTTCGTGTCGGCGAGATGGAGCGGGACGTGCTCATCGGGCACGGCGCGGCGATGGCGCTGAAAGAGCGTCTGCTCGATGAGTCCGACCGCGAGTTCATCCACGTCTGCGGGAACTGTGGGATGAGCGCGGTCGAGAACGTCGAGCAACGGCGGGTCTACTGCCCGAACTGCGACGAGGAGACAGACGTTCACGAGGTCGAGATGAGCTACGCGTTCAAGCTCTTGCTCGATGAGATGAAGGCGCTGGGTATCGCGCCGCGAATCGAACTCACGGAGGCGGTCTAAATCATGAGCACAGGAGAAGCACCCAAACAGATTGGGTCACTCAGCTTCGGGCTGATGGACCCCGAGGAGTACCGCGAGATGTCGGCCACGAAGGTCATCACGGCCGACACCTACGACGACGACGGCTTCCCCATCGACATGGGGCTGATGGACCCGCGACTGGGGGTCATCGACCCCGGACTCGAGTGTAAGACCTGCGGACAACACTCGGGGTCGTGTAACGGCCACTTCGGCCACATCGAGCTGGCCGCGCCGGTCATCCACGTCGGCTTCCAGAAGCTCATCCGCCGACTCCTCCGCGGGACGTGTCGCGAGTGTTCGCGACTCCTCCTCACCGAGGACGAGGCCGACGAGTTCCGCGACCGACTCGACAAGACGCGGAGTCTCGGCGAGGACCTCGGTGACGTGACGAAGGCCGCGATCCGCCGCGCGCGAAAGGCGTCGAACTGCCCGCACTGTGGCGAAAAGCAGTACGACATCCAACACGAGAAGCCGACCACCTACTACGAGGTGCAGGACGTGTTGTCTGCGGAGTACTCCGAACGCATCGCCGCCGCGATGGAAGGCCGTCCGGTCGGCGACGAGGAGGAGGGCGAGGTCGACCGCGAGCCGATGGGACCGACGGACCTCGCAGAGGAGACGGGCATCGACACCTCCCGCATCCAGGACATCCTCTCCGGTGAGTTCCGCCCGACGAAGGAGGACCGCGAGGCGCTCGAGAAGGCGCTCGACGTGGACCTCACCGAGGAGGACATGAACAAGCTGATGCCCTCGGACATCCGCGACTGGTTCGAGGACATCCCGGATTACGACATCGAGACGCTCGGTATCGACGCCGAGAAGTCGCGTCCGGAGTGGATTATCCTGACCGTCCTGCCGGTGCCGCCGGTGACCGCACGGCCGTCGATTACGCTCGACAACGGCCAGCGCTCCGAGGACGACCTCACCCACAAGCTGGTGGACATCATCCGCATCAATCAGCGATTCATGGAGAATCGCGAGGCGGGTGCTCCACAGCTCATCATCGAGGACCTCTGGGAGCTACTCCAGTACCACGTCACGACGTTCATGGACAACGAGATTTCGGGGACGCCGCCGGCACGCCACCGGTCGGGTCGCCCGCTCAAGACCCTCTCCCAGCGGCTCAAGGGGAAGGAGGGCCGCTTCCGTGGCTCGCTTTCGGGCAAGCGCGTGAACTTCTCGGCCCGTACCGTCATCAGTCCGGACCCGACGCTCTCGCTCAACGAGGTCGGCGTGCCCGACCGAGTCGCGAGCGAGATGACCCAGACGATGAACGTGAACGCGCGCAATCTACAGGACGCGCGCCGCTACGTCGCCAACGGGCCGGAGACGCACCCCGGTGCGAACTACGTGCGCCGTCCGGACGGTCGCCGGCTGAAAGTGACGGAGAAGAACTGCGAGGAGCTGGCCGAGAAGGTCGACCCCGGATGGGAGGTGTCGCGACACCTCATCGACGGCGACATCGTCATCTTCAACCGACAGCCGTCGCTCCACCGGATGTCCATCATGGCCCACGAGGTCGTGGTGATGCCGTACAAGACGTTCCGGCTCAACACCGTCGTCTGTCCGCCGTACAACGCTGACTTCGACGGCGACGAGATGAACATGCACGCCCTCCAGAACGAGGAGGCACGTGCGGAAGCGCGCGTCCTCATGCGCGTTCAAGAGCAGATTCTCTCTCCGCGTTTCGGTGAGAACATCATCGGCGCGATTCAGGACCACATCTCCGGGATGTATCTGCTCACCCACGACAACCCGCGGTTCAACGAGACACAGGCGCTCGACCTGTTGCGTGCGACGAGCGTCGACGGGCTACCGGAGCCGGACGGCACCGACGAGGACGGTCTCGAGTACTGGACCGGTCGCTCCGTCTTCTCGGAGCTGCTGCCCGAGGACCTCAACATGGAGTTCGAGGGGACGCTCGGCGAGCCGGTCGTCATCGAGGACGGCCAGCTCGTGGAGGGGACCATCGCCGAGGACGAGGTTGGCGAGTTCGGCGGCGAAATCGTTGACACCATCACGAAGGTGTACGGCAACACCCGCTCGCGCGTGTTCATCAACGAGGTCGCGACGCTCGCGATGCGGTCGATTATGCACTTTGGCATCTCCGTCAGTATCGACGACGAGTCGGTCGACAGCGAGGCCGAAGACCGCATCCAGGAGGCGATCGACAACGCGTACGAACGGGTCCAGGAACTCATCGAGACGTACGAGGCGGGCGAACTCGAATCCCTGCCCGGCCGGACGACCGACGAGACGCTGGAGATGAAGATCATGCAGACGCTCGGGCGAGCACGCGACTCGGCGGGCGACATCGCCGACGAGCGACTCGACGAGGACAACCCGGCGGTCGTGATGGCCCGCTCGGGCGCGCGTGCGTCGATGTTGAACCTCACGCAGATGTCGGCCTGCGTCGGCCAGCAGGCAGTGCGTGGCGAACGAATTAATCGAGGGTACGAGGACCGCACCCTCAGCCACTACAAGAAGGACGACCTGTCGGCGGACGCCCACGGCTTCGTGGAGTCGTCGTACCGGCAGGGGCTCAACCCACAGGAGTTCTTCTTCCACGCGATGGGTGGCCGCGAGGGACTCGTGGACACGGCAGTCCGCACCTCGAAGTCCGGCTATCTCCAGCGCCGGCTCATCAACGCGCTCTCTGAACTGGAGTCGCAGTACGACGGCACGGTCCGGGACACCTCGGACACGGTCGTCCAGTTCGAGTTCGGCGAGGACGGCACCTCGACGACGCAGGTCGCCCACGACGAGGAGAACCCAATCGACGTGGACGACATCGCGGCCCGCGTAATGAACGCGGAGTTCACCGACGAGACGGAACGCGAGTCGTTCCTCAAAGGCGACACGCTCCAGACGAACCTCTCGGAGCACCAGGACACCTGGCGAACCGGCGCGAGCAGCCCCGAGGTGGAGTCCGATGACTGACGCCGAAGTCAAGACGGTCGTGCAGGAGACCGAACTCCCGAAGCGACTCCGCGAGGAGGTGTACGACGCGGTCGAGGAACACAACGCCAGCGTCGAGGAGGCACAAGACATCGCGACGGCCGTCGAGTCGCGGTATCTCGCCACTCGACTCGACCCGCTTGACCCCGTCGGCACCGTCTCGGCACAGTCCATCGGTGAGCCGGGGACGCAGATGACGATGAACACGTTCCACTACGCGGGCGTCGCAGAGATCGACGTGACCTCCGGGCTGCCACGGCTCATCGAGCTGGTGGATGCCCGGAAGACGCCGGACACGCCGGTGATGCACGTGTACCTCGACGAGGAGCACGCTCACGACCGCGAGAAGGCCCACGAGGTCGTCTGGAACATCGAAGCGACCCGGATTCTCGCGCTCGGTGACGTGTCGACGAACGTCGCGGACATGCTCGTGAGCGTCGACCTCAACGAGGAGACGCTGCGCGAGCGGTGGCCGACCTACGACAGCCTCGGCGAAATCGTCGACGAGGTCGCGGGCACCATCGAGTCGAACCTCGGCGTCGAGACGACGCGCCCGGAGCCGACGACCATCGAGTTCGGTCCCGACGAGCCGTCCTACCGCGAACTGCTCCAGCTGGTCGAGGAGCTTCGCGACATCGTGTTCAAGGGTATCGACGACGTGTCACGCGTCGTCATCCGGAAGGAAGAAGTCGAGTCCGGCGACGAGGAGTTCATCCTCCACACCGAGGGGTCGGCCTTCGGCAAGGCGCTGAAGATCGACGGCGTCGACAGCAGTCGGACGACGTGTAACAACATCCACGAGATTCACCGCAACCTCGGTATCGAGGCGGCGCGTGAGGCCATCATCAACGAGACGCGCGACACGCTCGAAGAACAGGGGCTGGACAACGTGAACATCCGCCACCTGATGCTCGTTGCCGACATCATGACGAACAACGGCGAAATCGAGTCCATCGGTCGCCACGGCATCTCCGGCAACAAAGACTCCGTGCTCGCCCGCGCAGCGTTCGAGGTGACGGTGAACCACCTGCTCGATGCGGCGATTCACGGCGAGGTCGACGACCTCGACGGCGTGACGGAGAACGTCATCGTCGGCAAGCCAATCAAACTCGGCACCGGTGACGTGGACCTGCGGATGGGCGGTAGCGCACCGACCAGCGCGGACGACTGAACGCGGCGCTGTTTCTGTCCTCTGCACGATACCGTTTTTGCCCGCGCGCTCCAACCCGGACTGTGATACGGCTCTCCGACGAGGCCCGCCAGCTTATCGGCTTCATCGAGACAGAGTCCGGGGCGACGGTCCGAGACTGTCTCGTCAACGACGAGCGGGTCGTGTTCGTCGTCGCGCCGGGCGAGATGGCCGATGCCATCGGCCCGCAGGGACAGACGGTCGCGCGCATCGAAGACCGCATCAACAAGCGGGTCGAACTCGTGGAGGACGCCGACGACCCCGGAACGTTCGTGGCGAACGCGCTCCGGCCCGCGGCCGTCTACGACGCGACCGTCCGCGACCGCGAGGGGGAGACCGTCGCATACCCGGAGGTGAACACCGCCGACTTCGGGGCTGCCATCGGGCGGGGCGGCCAGAACATCCAGACTGCGACGGACCTCGCGGACCGGCACTTCGACATCGATGCCATCGAACTCGTCCCCGAACCCGACTCCGTGCTGGAGACCGTCGCCGACGTGACGGGCGTCGAGCCGGCGGACGCGCTGTTCGATACGCGCGACGAGCGGCTCGTCGTGCTCGCGTCCACCGGCTCGCGAGAGGCGATTCGGGAGGCGCGCGGACAGTTGCGCGAGGCTCTGGGCTGGCCAGTCGTCGTCGTCACGTACGCGAGCGACCCGGCGACGCTCATCGAGCACGCGCTCGCGCCCGCCGACGTGGAGAACGTGACCGTCTCGGCGCTCGGGACGGCCTACGTCGAGGTGAGCGAGGACGACCGCGGGCTGGCTATCGGGTCGTCCGGCAAACGGATTCGCTTGGCGCGACTACTCGCGTCGGAGTACGCGGGACTCGACGACGTGGCTCTCACCTAACGGCGGGTAGACGCCCGCCTGCGACGGGATTCTCGACGCGACGAAAGACGATGCTTAAGTGGCTGGGTAGGGAAGTAGGCAGTACTATGGCGAACGGCAAGTACGCCGCGCGCAAGCTCAAGAAGGACCGTCAGCAGCGACGATGGTCCGACTCTGATTATGCGCGACGTGCCCGTGGGCTCGGACAGAAGTCCGACCCCCTCGAGGGTGCGCCGCAGGGGCGCGGCATCGTACTGGAGAAGGTCGGTATCGAAGCGAAACAGCCCAACTCGGCAATCCGGAAGTGCGTCCGAGTCCAGCTCATCAAGAACGGCAAGCAGGTCACCGCGTTCTGTCCCGGTGACGGTGCGATTTCGTTCATCGACGAGCACGACGAGGTCACCATCGCCGGTATCGGTGGGGCGAAAGGTCGTGCGATGGGCGACCTCTCGGGTGTCAACTACAAGGTCGAGAAGGTGAACGGCGTCGCGATGCTCGAACTCGTGCGCGGGAACCAGGAGAAGCCAGTCCGATGAGCGACGAGACCGAAGCGCCGGAGCCGGACGCCCCGGCTTCGACGGACGACGAGCGGGTCTCCGCACAGCTGTTTGGCGTCTGGAGTATCGACGACATCAGCTACGACGACGAGTCCACCCGTCGCTACATCAACGTCACCCCGATTGCACACACGCAGGGGCGACACTCCAACAAGCAGTTCAAGAAGTCCGAACTCTCCATCGTCGAGCGGCTCATCAATCGCTTGATGCAGACGGAAGAGAACACGGGCAAGAAACAGCAGGCCACCCGCATCGTGCGTGAGGCCTTCGAACTCGTCCACGAGCGCACCGACGAGAACCCGGTGCAGGTGCTCGTGACGGCAGTCGAGAACGCCGGTCCGCGCGAGGAGACCGTCCGCCTGAAGTACGGTGGCATCTCCGTCCCGCAGGCCGTCGACGTGGCCCCGCAGCGCCGCGTCGACCAGGCGCTGAAGTTCATCGCAGAGGGTGTACAGGGGTCGTCGTTCAAGACCACGACGCCGGCCGCAGAGGCACTCGCCTCCCAGCTGACCGGTGCCGCGAACTACGACGTCCAGACGTACGCCGTCAACCAGAAGGAAGAAAAAGAGCGCGTCGCGGCCGCCGCCCGATAATCTCTGTCGTCTTCTCTCCGCTTTCGCGAGCTTACAGCGGCTGGTGTGGGACGATTTCCGGTCCCGCCCGCACGGTCGCGTCGACGCCGAACACGTCCGCGAGCAGCTGCTCCGTGACGACCTCTTCGGGCGGGCCCCAGTCGTACGGTACCCCGTCGCGCCGCTGTCGGTCGGTGTCCCCGTCCCCGTGCTACTGCTGCAGCCAGCTAACAGCGCGGCACTCGCCGCCGTTCCGGTCAGGAATGTGCGTCGTCGCATACCCACGCCTCTCGTTTTGGCTCACCTAAACACATCGACCTTTCGGCCGGCCTAATTCGGCACGCACGTGAATTTATGCCACACCGCACGCCACTTCACTGGTATGGTGATGAGCGCCGCGGAGGCGATGGAGCAGTACGGACCGAGCGAGATAACGACAGACCGGATACTGACGGTCGAGGACCCCGCCTACACCGACGAGAATGTCGCCCTCGTCACGGGCGCGGCGAGCGGCATCGGACGTGCCATCTCGCTGTGTCTGGCCGGTAACGGGCTAACCGTCGCCGGCGTCGACGTGGACACGGACGGACTCGACGAGGTGACCGACCGCGCCGAGACGCTCGGTCTCCCCGGCGGTATCGAGCCGGTCGAGGCCGACCTCACCGAGGAGTCCGACATCGAGCGGGCGGTCGAACAGGCCGCCGACATCGGTGACCTCCGGTATCTCGCCAACGTCGCGGGACTCCAGACCATCGCGCCCATCGCTGAGTTCCCGACCGAGAAGTACGACCTGATGCACGACGTGATGCAGCGTGCGCCGCTCCTGTTGAGCAAGGCCGCCTGGCCTCACCTCGAGGAGTCCGGTGGCGTCATCGGCAACATGTGTTCCGTCCACGGCCACATCGTCACGGAAGACAAGGTGGCGTACAACACCGTGAAGTTCGCGCTCCGAGGACTGACACAATCAATCGCCGCCGAGGGCGACGGCGACATCCGTGGTTTTTCCGTCTCTACGGGGTTCGTGAAGACGCCGCTGGTCGCCAAACAGCTCCCCGACTCGGCCGAGTCGCGCGGTCTCTCCGTTCCCGAGACGGTCGAACAGGTCATCCTCGGAGCGAGTAAGGTGAAACGAATGATGGAGCCGTACGAGGTGGGAAATCTGTTCGTCCACGGCTTCTCGCACCACGCCAGCCACCTCAACGGCGACGACATGACTCACGACGGCGGGATGTCGACGACCTACTGACTCAACCACTCGGTGAACGTCCCCTCGATGAGCGTCCCCTCCTGCTCGTCGAGATACTCGGCTTGCATCCCCCACAGCGCCTCGGTGAACGGCTCGCCGGCGTCGAACCGCTCGTGGACCCGGGTGCGCTTCCAAGAGGCGGGGGTCACGCCGCGGTCGACGCGCTCGCGGAGCGGCCGGAGATACCGGTTCGCCTCTTCGGGACTGACGCCGCTGCGCTCTAACCCGGACCGCGCGAACTCGAACAGCTCCGCGTACAGCGTCTCCGTGTTCGTCGTCACCTCACCGTCGGCAGTCACCCACTCCATGTCGGCGTCGAGTCCGTCATCCGCGGCGGCATAGAAGTTCTCGCGGGCCGTCTCCCACGACTGGTCGTACACCGGATGTTCGAGCCGGCGCAGCGACTCCATCAGCCCGGCGAAGGCCGCGAGAAACGCAATCGAGTCGCGCACGGTCGGCTGGCTCGCGATTGGGCGGAACTCGATGCGTGCGTTCGCGCTCGTGCGCGAACTCCCCTCGATGACCGGCCGCACCCACCGCCAGTAGGACCCGTGTTTGTGCCGGTAGTGGGCAAAGCGGTCGTCGAAGCGTCCCCCTTCCGACTGGAGTTCGGGGACGACGGTCGTGTCGGCGGCCACCCGGTCGACGGCCTCCTCGATGGTGTCGAAATCGCGAGGGAACCGCACCTTCGGGTCGTTGTCGGGGTTGAGCACCGACTCGAAGACGTGGATGCGGCCGCTGTCCGGAGACTCCTCGATAACCCGCGCCGGCTCGTCGGTGTACAAATCCGGCGGGAAAAACGGCGAGTTCACGCCGAGGGCGAGCAGCGGGCCCGCGATACGCAGCGCGTACCGGAAGTACGAGTGGAGTTCCGACGCTTGTGGCACCTGATAGTGGGGCTGTATCGACGTGATGAGACTCTCGGGCATCACGGTCTGTGCGTCGAGTTCCACCCCCGGCGCGTCGAGCGCCATGTCGGCGCTGAACTCGGTGTTCGCCATCGCGTGATAGCGGACGGCGTCGCTCATGTTCGTGGCGAGCCGAATCCCGCCTTCCTCGATGGAGTCGGCGAGATACGACCCCGCGGTCTCGCCGACCGGCGGCTGGGTCCAGATGCCGTCCGAGACCAGTCGCAACCCTTCCGTCGTCGCGACATCCTGTGTGGCCGAGAGCCGCGCCTGCACCTCTGCTTCCTGTGCGCGCAGGCCGTATCCCGACAGCGGCTGTGGCGAGGTCGACATCTCGGCGTTGTGAAGCCCCAACTCCTTCTCGAAGCCCACGTACTCCAGCAGTCGTCGGGGGACGCGCGCGAGCGCCCCTGAGTCGTCGACGGCGTAGAACTCGTACTCGAAGCCGACGACGCCCTGCGCGTTGTCGAAGGTCCCCTCGTGGAGTTCGCGTTTCAGCTCCTCGATCTCGGCTTCGACACGCGCCGCGAACGTCTCGGAGTCGGTGTCGAGTATCTCTCGTACTTCCGTTGCGAGCTCCGAGCCTGACATACTGGGTCGGTCGGGCGCGGGGGATTTAGAACCCGTCGGCTGCGCCCGCAAGCAGCGCGGTGAGCCGGTCGCGGTGGAATTCGACGGCCGCCGTCCCCGTTCGTTCCGGGTAGCCCGGACGCGTCACCTCACCGTTGGAGTCGACGGCCGACCGGACCACCGCAGCGAGCCGGTAGACGCGTGGTACCGACGGGAGTGGTCGCTCGGCGGCGTAGCCGTCCCGAAACGCCGCCTGCAGCGGCTTCGCGTCGCCGTACCACGCACAGATGAGGTGGTCGGCCTTCGCAACCGACAGCGCCGGGTCCGCGGCCAGCGGTTCACCCCAGTCGAGCACGGCCGTCACGCCGGCGTCGTCGTCGTAGACGGCGTTCCCGGGTCGGAAATCCCACGGGTAGAGCCGCGCCGGCGGTCGCTCGGGAAGGTCGGCGTCGGCCAGTGTGGTCTCCACCGGCTCGCGAAGCTCCGCCAGCGACGACGGAAGCGCCGCCAGTCCCTCGGTGAGGTGGTCGTCGAACCACGCCCGCCAGTCGGCGTCGCTCGCACGTAGCTCCCCGTCGACGAGCGTCACGTCGCCGTAGCCGTCGAATCGGAACGTCTCGTGGCAGGCGGCGAGCCAGCGGCCGAACGAGCGAGCGACGGTCTCTCGTGTCGCGAGCGGTAACCCGGCGAACCGCTCGTGGAGGTCGTCGCCGGGCGCTCGCTCGACGACTGCGTAGCGCCCAGCTTCGTACCGTCCCTCCGCGAGAATCGCGGGCATCGGGACGGGCGTTCGCTCGCGGACCGCACGCGCTAGCGCCAACTCGGTCCGGAACGCCGCGGGTCGCGCGGACAGTTGGACCACCACCTCGCGGTCCTCGAGCGTCACAAGATGTGTCTGTTTGTGGTTTCCCCGCTGGACGGGGTTGACCCGCTGTACCGACTGGCCGGGAAGCGCTTCGGTCACGGCGTCGACCGCGTTCATATCCTCGAGGTAGGACTGTGGACGTATGGACTCGGCGCTCGCGGCACTCACGCTCCGAGCACGGCCGCCAGTTCGTCGACCGACCGGAGGGTGTGGGTCGGCCGGCGGTCGCCGGGACCGTCGCCGTCGGCATCGAGCCACGCGACCGGGAGGCCGGCGTCGAGCGCCCCGTCGACGTCGTGTTCCAGCGAGTTCCCCACGTAGAGGACGCGCTCGGGGGATACTCCGAGGGTGGCGACCGCGCGGTCGAACGGCTCACGGTGGGGTTTCCGCCGGTCGAGGTCGCCGGCGTACACGACCGGGTCGAACGCGCCGTCGAGTCCGAGCGCGGCGAGCTTCGTCGACTGTCGCGGTTCCGGTCCGTTCGTGAGCAGTCCGACGGAACCGTTCGCGCGCGCGGCCGCGAGCGCTCGCTCGGCCCCCGGGAGGAAGCTCACGTCCGTCCAGTCGAGCCGGTCGACGAACGCCTCGGACCACGCGCGAGCGTCGAGCTCGCAGTCGTGGTCGGCGGCGACGCGCGCGATTCCGTCTGCGAGCTGTTCGGTCTCGCCCTCGAACTCAGTAATCGCGCGCATCGCGGTCCACAGGTCGGCTGGCTCGCCGACCGGCTCGACGCCGAGGTCCTCGAAGGCACCGTGAAAGACTGGCTCGATGGCCTGCTCGTGGCGACAGAGCGTGCCGTCGAGGTCGAACAACACCGCGGCGTACCGTCCCATACACGCGGAAGGGACTGCGTCGATGCAAGAGTTTCGGGGACGGCAGACGACAGAACCCGAACGAATCCCCACGGGGCTTTTGTACCAGCGGCCGGTCTTACCATACAATGAGTGATTCGCCCGGCAATCACCCGTCGATTTCGGCGGCGACGCCGGCTACAGACGCCGACCGAGCGTGGACGTTTGAGGCCGTCCACTCCGTGTCTCGGACGTTCACGCTCACCATCGAACTCTTAGAAGAGCCTGTCGACGCCTGGGTCTGTACCGGTTATCTACTCTGCCGTATCGCCGACACCATCGAGGACGACCCGTCGATTTCACCCCGCGAGCGCGCTCGCCTGCTCGAGCTGTACGACGACGTGCTCGACCCCGACCACCCCGCGACCGTCGAGACGTTCCTCACCGAGGTCGAACCCCACCGACCCGAGGACCCCAACGCAGACTGGCAGGTCGTCGGCGACACCGAGCGCGTCTTTCGCGTCTTCGCCTCGCTTGACCCCGACGTGCAGGCCGCCATGCGCTCTGTCGTCCGCGAGATGGCCACCGGAATGGCCGACTTTCTGCGCGACCACGCCGACGAGGGGGGGCTTCGGCTCCGCACTGTCGACGAACTGGAGGAGTACTGTTGGTACGTCGCCGGCACCGTCGGCAAGCTGCTCTCGAACCTCTTTCGCGTCTACGGCGCGGAGGAGACCGACCCCGAGGACGCCCGTCAGTTCGCGCTTTTACTCCAGCTCGTCAACATCGCGAAGGACGTGCGCGACGACTACGAGACGGAAAACAATGTCTATCTACCGGGTGAACTGCTCGAAGCCGAAGGTATCGACCACGAGGCCGTCGCAGATCCGAGCGCGACCGACTCCGTCGCCCGCGTCGTCGCCCGCATCACCGACCGCGCTACGAACTACGCCGACGGCGCACGCCGGTATCTCCGCACCCTGCCCGAGGACGAAATCGGTATCCTCGCCGGGATGGGAATGCCGTATCTGCTCGCTATCGCCACCATCCGCGAGCTGAACGAGCGCGCTCACGAGGCCGTCACCACCATCGACGCGGTGAAGATGAGCCGCGAGGAGGTCGAACTCCTGTACGCCGAGATGGCGAGCGACGTGACCCACGAGAAAATCGACCGACTGGCCGAGACGGTCCGCGAGCGACCGTACACGGCCTCCGAGGACTGACGCGCGACTGCGGCCGCTGTCTGGCTTCTATCGAAGAGTGAAAACGAGGCGTCTACTCGTCGAGTCGTTTCGGCTGTGGTCCGTGGCGCGGCTGGAGCGGAATCAGTCGACGGTTGGTGGTCGGTGTCGGACGAGTCGTGGTGCGTGTTGCGGTTTGCGTTGTCATGCGGGATATGGTCAGGTCGGTCTGTGAGCGGTGCGCCGGGTCACGGAGCCTGCCGATATGCTACCATACCCTCACTGCGAGAGTATCTATAATAAATGTTCATGTTCTATTCCGGTCCTGCACGTCCGCGGCATCGTCAAGCGCCAGCCCAAGGGCGTCGTCACGGTCATCTCTCCGTGGAACTTCCCGCTGAATCTGTCGATGCGCGCCATCGCGCCCGCCGTCGCGCTCGGCAACACCGTCGTCGTGAAGCCGGCGACCAATACGCCGGTCGTCGGCGGCCTGCTCTTCGGCACGCTCGCCGAGGCCGCGGGCATCCCCGACGGCGCCATCAACGTCGTCACCGGCCGCGGCTCTGACGTCGGTGACGCCGTCGCCAGCCACTCCGAAAGCGACGCCGTCGCCTTCACCGGTTCCACGCCGGTCGGAAAACACGTCGCGGGTCTCGCGGCCGAGAACCTCGCGATTCAGGCGATGGAACTCGGCGGCAACAACGCCCACGTCGTCACCGAGAGCGCCGACCTCGATGCGGCCATCGACAGCGCCGTCTTCGGCACCTTCGTCCACCAAGGGCAGGTGTGTATCTCTATCAACCGCCACATCGTCCACGAGTCGGTGTACGACGAGTACGTGGAACGACTCACCGAGCGCGCCGAGTCGCTGCCCGCCGGCTCTGCCCACGACGACACCGTCGTCGGCCCTATCATCGACGAGAGCCAGCGCGACGAGATGCTGGAGTACGTCGAGGAGACGGTCGAGGCCGGCGCGACCCTCGAAACCGGCGGCTCCACGGTCAAACTCGACGGCGTCGACGACTCGCTCGTCGTCGAACCGACCGTCCTCTCGGACGTGACCAACGACATGGCCGCCGCCTGCAACGAGCACTTCGGCCCCATCGCGCCGGTCATCCCGTTCGAGACTGTCGACGAGGCGGTCGACCTCGCCAACGCGACGGAGTACGGGCTGTCGGGGTCGGTCCACGGTGACCTCGATACCGCCCTCGATATCGCCGACCGCATGGATACCGGCCACGTCAACGACCAGCCAATCAACGACGAGGCACACGTCCCCTTCTCGGGCACCAACGCCTCCGGGATGGGCGGGTACAACAGCGAGACTATCATGAACGAACTCACCGAGACGAAGTGGATTTCGCTCCAGCGCGACGAGCGCGAGTACCCCTTCTAAACCGCCGGTCGCTCCAGGCTTTTGCTGCTGGCGGTATTAATACGAGTATGCCAGCTATCGGTGTCATCGGAGCCGGAGCCGCGAGCGCCGCCGCCACGTACGTCCTCGATACCGCCCTTCCCGAGGCGAGCGTGACCGTCCTCGAAAAGTCGGGGGGCGTCTGTGGCCGCGCGGCCACCCGCCGGCGCGGCGACTACGAGTACGTCTACGACTACGGCGCGAACTACGTGAAGGACGACGACGAACGCGTCACCGACCTGCTCACCGAGCAGCTCGATTCCGACGGGCTCGTCGACGCCAGTGAACCTATCTACGTCTTCGAGGACGACGGCGAGATACAGGAGGGCCGCGACGCCGACGACCACAAGTGGAGCTACGAGCGCGGCCTGACCCAAATCGCGAAGCGTCTCTTTGGTGAGACCGACGCCGACATCCACCGACGAACGCGCGTCGAGACCATCGAGCGCGACGGCGAGCAGTGGCGACTCCACGCCACCGACGGAGGTGGTGGCGACTCCGCGTCTGACGCCACCGCCGGCGACTCATGGGGTCCTTTCGACGCCCTGCTCGTGAACCCGCCCGCTCCCCAGACCGCCCAACTACTCCGCGATGCCGACTGGGACCACGACGTGCGCGAGACCCTCGCCGAGGCCTGCGAGGCCGTCCCCTATCGGAGTGTCTACACCACCGTCCTCGGCTACGAGTTCGACCTCGACGCTCCCTACTACGGACTTGTCAACGTCGACAAGAACCACGAGGTCGGCTGGCTCTCCCGCGAGGAGTGTAAGGCCGGCCACGTTCCCGACGGCCAGTCCGTCCTCGTCGTGCAGGCGAACCACCAGTGGTCACTCGACCACTACGACGACGACCCCGAATCCAACGTCGCCGCGCTGGCCGACCACGCCGCCGACATCGTCGGCGACGACCGCCTGCGCGACCCGGCGTGGTCGGACCACCAGGGCTGGCGGTACGCGCTCCCCGACGACGGCGTCGCGCACGGACCCGTCGACAGCGCCGAATCACACGGTCTCTACTGTCTCGGCGACTGGGTCGGCGGCGAAGCGCGGCTTCACGTCGCACTCAGAAACGGACTCGACACCGGCGAACGGCTCGCCTACTCGCTGTAGACTCGCTGCGTTCCCTACCTCGAATCCAGCAACTGCTGACGGTGTTGTCGTGGAAGAAGTAGTCCGTACTGGATTCGAACCAGTGTCGTTGCCCCCAGAAGGCAACAGGATTGGCCACTACCCTAACGGACTGTGCAACTACCGATAGCGCGTTAGGTCATATGAGGCTTGCGAAAGCCGCCGCTCTCGGTCACTCTGCGTCCTCGGAGGCGTAATGTTCTTTCCGATGGCAGTTCGCACAGAGCACGATACACTTGCGTATCTCCTCACGGATGGACGGTTTCGAAAACGCCCGATTCACCATCCGCGCGACCCCGTCTCGCTTCTCGACTCCTTCCGGATGGTGGAAGTCGAGACACGCCGGATGGGGTTCGCCACAGCGCTCACAGCGACAGTGCTCGCGTTTGTACTCCGTGAGCCACGCTCGAAGCTCACGCCGCCGTCGCTTCTTCTTTCCCTGCTGTCGGTCGCGGTTCTTCCGATACCACCGTTGGTGTGGCGACAGCTCTTCCCACACCTCGTCGTCGTCGAGTTCCACGTCGTCTGGCTTCGGCGCAGTCCGCGAGATGCCGGTCTGTCCGCCGGCCTCGACCGTCTCCAACCCGGCCTGCTCTTTTGCCTCGTTCCAGCCACCGACCACTCGCATGATTGTGGTCGACGCCGGCTGATGCCCCAGCTTCTCGTACTGAACCTTCGACGGCGATTCACCGAGGTCGGCTGCTGCCCGACGGAGTGCGTCCAGACACTCCTGTTCGGTCGTCATAGCTCGGGTCGCGCGTAATCCGTTATCAACGCTCGCTCCGATACTCGTCGTAGGCTGCCCACGAGGGGTCACTCCCCGGATGTTCGAGCCGCTCGCCGGACTCGAAGACGCCCTCGCCCGCCGACACCGTGCCGACGACCGCGGCTGGCGTCCCCTGTTCGTCGAGTCGCTCGACCGCGCGCTCGGCGTCGTCGGGGTCGATAGCGACCAACAGCGTCCCCGAGGAGGTGACCTGCAGAGGGTCGACGCCGATGGCGTCACAGACGGCCCGCACGCCGTCGGCGTAGGTGAACGCGTCGCGGTCGATGTCCACCCGGACGCCGGCGCTGTCGGCCATCTCGACGAGCCCGCCCTGCACCCCGCACTCGGTGGCGTCGTGCATCGCGTGGGTGTCGAACTCGGCGAGCGCGAGCGCGTCCTCGACGCAAGCCACGTCGTCGAGTCGGGCTTGGCCGGCGGCGACCGTCTCGGCGTCGAGACCCAACTGCTCGGGGAACATCGAGGCGAACAGGCCGGCGGTCTCGCTCGCTGGACCGGTCGTCACGAGCAGGGCGTCGCCGGGCTGTGCGCCGTCGGGTCGAATCACCTCCTCGTGGTCGCCGACGCCCAGGATGGTCGCCGCACCGACCCACGGGAACTGGACGCCGGCGTAGCGGGCGGTGTGGCCGGTGGCGACGCTCACGCCGAGTTCGCGGGCGCGGTCGTCCATCGCGCGCCACGCGTCGCCGAACTGCGCGTCGGTCATCTCCGGCGGGAGACTGAATCCGACGGCGAGATGGCTCGGCGAGATACCGGCGACAGCCACGTCCGCGAGACAGATATCGAGAGCGAACCGGCCGGCGCGCTCGAAGCCGAGTCCCGGCGGGAGCGACAGCGGGTCGGTCGCGACCACGAGCGCCTGCCCGCCGATGTCGAGCACGCCGAAATCCACGCCGGCCTGCGGACCGATGCGGACGTCCTCGCGGTCCGTGCCGAGATGCGGATAAATCGTCTCGCGGAAGAACTGGCCGCCGACCTTGCCGAGTTCGGGCATACGCCCGCTGACTCGCGCCACCGGCAAAGCCGTCCCGCTTGCTCTGCCGTTGGACAGGAGTGTCTAATCGCCACGGCTAAGTTGTGAAGCTGTACAGCTGTGTGCATGTACGTTGGCCGATTCGTCGTCGTCTCGCCGGAGGTTGCCGCCTACCGCGTCTCCTCGCGCTCGTTCCCAAATCGTCACGTGTACGAGCGCAACGGCGCGCTCGTCGTCGGGCCGACCGCCGACGCCCCCGAGACCGACAATCCGTATATCGCCTACAACTGCGTCCGGACGACCGACGACACCGCCGTCGTCGGCAACGGGAGCCACGTCGACCCAATCGCCGAGAAGCTCGCGCTCGGCTACCCGGCGCGTGACGCGCTCGTCACCGCGCTTCACGCTCTCGACTTCGAAAAGGACGACTACGACACGCCCCGCGTCGCCGGCACCGTCTCCGAGGCAGGCGCGTACATCGCCACCGTCCGCCGGGACGCCCTCCACGTGCAGGAGGTCACGGAGCCGACGCTCGTCGCCACCTACGAGCGGGACGCGCCCGCCGGCTACGACCTCGACGCGACCGAGCCCGCGGCCGCGGCCCGCGAACTGTACGACGCCGACTTCGAGCATAGGGTCTGTGCGGTGGCCGTCGCTCCTGTCGACGGTGGATTCGAGACGGCCTACGTAAACGAGTAGCCCCAGGTTGAAGCCGCCGGCGACAGAACCCTGCGTATGCTCGTCGGCGTCCTCTCTGATATCCACGGCAACAAGCCGGCCCTCGACGCGGTGCTCGATGATCTGCCCGCCGTCGACGCGTTGGTCTGTGCGGGCGACGTGGTCGGCTACAATCCGTGGCCCGGCTACTGTGTCGACACCCTCCGTGAACGAGACGTGCCGACGGTGCGAGGCAACCACGACCGCGCCGTCGTCACCGACACCAGCTTCGGGTTCAACTCCATGGCCGGCGCGGGCGTCCGGTACGCGCGCGAGCACCTCACGGACGCGCAGTTCGCGTGGCTGGAGTCGCTGCCGACCGAACACAGGAGCTACGGCATCGACATCGTCCACGGACACCCCGACGACCCCGACCGCTACACCTACCCCGACATGTTCAGCGAGTCGCTGCTCGACGGGGACGCGCTCGTCATGGGCCACACCCACGTCCAACACCACGAGCGGTACGACTCCGGCGTCGTCCTGAACCCAGGCAGCGTGGGCCAACCCCGCGACGGTGACCCCGACGCGGCGTACGCACTACTCGACACGGACGATTGGACGGTCGAGGAGCGCCGCGTCGGCTACGACATCGAGCGCGTGGTCGAGCGAGTCACAGAGACCGACCTGCCCGCAGAAATCGGAATGCGGCTCCGGAAAGGCCGCTAGAAGTCGACGCCCTGCATCAACTCGAGCGCGCGCTCCTTGGCGTCCCAGTCGACGAAGATAGCCACGGAGGTCGCGGAGCTAATCACGTCGTGGACGGTGAAGCGCTCGTCTGCAAGCGGGGTGAGCGCCCGATAAATCATTCCCGGTTCGCTCGGGAGGTTCCCGCCAGTGACGCGGATGACGGCGATGCTGTCCTCGACGGTGACAGACGAGAGCGCTTCCTCGGCGACGACCGCCTCGTGGAGAATCGTCTCCGCCTCCTCGGCCTGTTCGGCGTCGACGTAGAAGGTGACCGAGTCCATGCCGGAGGCGACGGCGTCGATGTTTATCTCGGCCGCCGACAGCGGCGCGGAGAGTTCGTTCAGGATACCGGGACGGTTCCGAATCGCCCGTCCCGCGACGGTGATACAGGCGAGTTTCCCCTCTCGGAGGTCGATGAGGTTCTCGAACTGGCCTTCGATGTTGGTGCCGCCGGCCAGCAGGTCGCCGTGTTGGTAGTGGACGACGCGCACGTCCATCGCTTCGGTCTTGTACGCGAGCGCGGACGGCGCGACCACCTCGGCCCCGCGGAAGGAGAGGTTCCGGAGCTCGTCGACGCTGATTTTCCCCACGTTGCGCGCTCCCTCGACGACGGAGGGGTCACCGGTCATCACGCCCTCGACGTCGGTGACGATGACGACCTCGTCGGCGTTCATGTGTTTTCCGAGCATGACGGCGGTCGTATCCGAGCCGCCCCGCCCCAGCGTCGTCACGTTGCCGGCGTGGTCCTGTGCGAGAAAGCCCGTGATGACGGGGACGAACCCCTCTGCCGACATCGCCTCCGCGAGCGCGAGCGCCCGTCGGTTCGTCTCTTCGACGTCCACTTCGCCGTGGGCGTCGGTGATGATAGGCCAGTCCTCGCTGCCCGGTTCGAGAAACCGCGCGTCGATGTCGCGGGGGGTGAGCGCGGCCTTCAACATTCGGACGGAGGTTCGCTCGCCCATCGAGACGATTTCGGCGCGGTCGGCGTCATCGGTGTCGAACTCGATGGAGCCGAGCAGATAATCGGTGGTCGACCCCATTGCGCTGGCGACGACGGCCACGTCGTGGCCCGCTTCGACCGCGTCGGCAATCGAGTCGGCCGCCCGATTCACCCGTTCGCCGTTACCGAGCGAGGTGCCGCCGAACTTCGCTACAACCCGCATCTGCTCACCCGTGAGTCGTGTACGTGCATAGCAGAACTACCCTACCGTGGGGGATAATCCCTTTCATGCCACGAAAGATTGCCCTCACTCTGGCGCGTCGGTCGCTCCGTCGCCGTCGACTGTGTCGTCACCCGACTCCCCAGTTTGTTCGCCATCGGTCCGTTCGCCCACGCCGCTCGCTCCACTCGGTCGCTCGTCAGTCACCATCCCCGTTCCCGGTTCGAAGTCGTAGCTGTGCCACTCGGGGTCGACGGCCGCGCCGTTCAGCTTCCGAATTCGAACCTGCTTCACCAGCTGGTCGCCCGAAGGCTCTTCGTCCAACTTCAGTTCGGCGAGCCCGTCCATCACGTAGGTGAGGTCGTGGGGGAACGAGTCGCCCCTACCGCCGCCCCCGCCGAAGGCCGCGCCGGCGAAGATGGGGACGAATCGCCCCTTGCATACGTCAGCGCGCACGTCTTTCACGAAGTCGTACGCCTGGACCGGCTGGGTGAGCGTCCCCATCTCAGTCAGCGAGTCGATGACGACTAGCCCGTCGTCGATCATCTCGCGGCCTTCGAGCGCGTTGTCGAGTTTGTTCTCGATTTCGCGAATGTCGGTCGGGTCACGGACGGGCGTGGTCGCGGCCCGTGCAACCGTCGAGAGATAGCGATTCCACTCGCCCATCCGGTCGAACAGCCGGTCGCGGCCCTGTCCGTCCAGCCGGTAGGTGAAACAGTCGACGATGTGGAGTTGCCCCGACTCCAGATACGGCAGCACGTTCCACTCCATGGCGATGAACTGCTGGACGACCGCGCTGGGTGGCTCCTGGAACGAGGTGAAGACGACCGGCTCGCCCCGCTTGAGCGCGCGCCACACCAGCTCCGCGCCGAGCGCGCGGTCGCGCGTCCCCGCCTCGCTGGCGACGAGGACGAAGGCGTTGCGCGGAAAGCCGTTCGGCAGCGAGGCGTCGAGTCCCGACACCCCCGGCTGGATGCGACGGTGGCTGTCGGCCGCGACGAACGGCGTTCCCGTCTCGGACAGCCGCTCCCGACACGCCGTCGAACAGAACTGTTTGCCCCCGTGTTCGACGGGCGATTCGGGTATCGCCATCCGACAGAAGGCACACTCCCCCGAGTCGTCGCTCATGCGCGGCGGTATGTCACCCACCCACGAACCGGTTTCGGTCTCACGTCTCAAGTGGCTCGGCCTCGAAACGACGGTATGCACCTGCGTGACGCCGTGGAACGCGACGCCGATTGGATGGCAGAGCTGACGGGCCGCCCGACGGACGTGACTCGGAACCTCGTCCACGACCGGACCGTTCAGGTGGCGGTCGCCGACCACACAGCAGACCAAGATGAAGCCGGAGAGGACGAACCGGTCCGCGGCTTCGTCGCGTATGACGCGCGCCGCGAGACGGTCCACGTCACCCAGATACAGGGGACCGCCGAAGCCTGTCGTCGGCTGCTGGACGCGCCACTCGAGTTCGCTCGTCAAGAAGAGATGTCCGTCGAACTGCTACTAGCCGTGGACGACGAGCTACGCGAGGTCGTGAAGTCGAAAGGCTTCGAAGAAGCGGGCGAAGGCCCCCGATTCGAGGGGACGCGGACGATTCGGTACCGGCGTTAGTCGTCGGCCGGTGCGCTCGGGGTGCCGGCGTCGGTCGCGCTCGCGGAGACGCCGCCCGCGTCGATTGCCTCGACGACGAGTTCGGCGATGTCGACAATTTCGATGTCGTCCTCGAAGTCGCCGGTCTTGCGGCCGTCCTCGTACATCGTCATGCACATCGGACAGGCGACGACAAACTTCTCGACGGCGCTGCCGGCGTCGGTGTCTTCGAGCGCCTCGCGGAGCCGCTCTTCGCTCGGCTTCTCCTCTTCTTCCTGTTCGATCCACAAGCCGCCGCCGCCACCGCCACAGCAGTATGAGTTGTCGCGGTTGCGGGGCATCTCGTGGAGGTCGACGCCCGTCGCGCGGATGAGCGAGCGGGGAGCCTCGTACTCGTCGTTGTACCGGCCGAGGTGACACGGATCGTGGTAGGTGACGGTGTAGTCAAGTTCCGTCCCGTCGAGCCCGAGCGCGTTCTCCTCGATGAGTTCCTCGACCACCTGCGTCCAGTGGTACACGTCGATGTCGCCGTCGGGGTTCCACGGCTCTTCCACGTCGAAGGGCATCATCGGGTCGTCGGCGAACTCCTCGAAGTCGACCTCCGGATACTCGTTTTTGAACGTGTTGTACGAGTGGGGGTCGGTGGTGACGAGCGTGTCGAACTCACACTCGTCGAACGTCTCGACGTGGTGGCCCGCCAGCTCGACGTAGAGGAACTCCTCGCCGACCCGGCGGATGTCGTTGCCGTCGTACTTCTCGTCGTCGAACAGAATCCCGAAGCTCACGTCCGCAGCGTCGAAGATGCGGGCGAGCGAGTGGGCGATTTTCTTGTTGCGGTCGTCGTAGCTGGGGTAGTCGCCGACGTACCAGAGGTAGTCGACCTCCTGCTCGCGGGCGTCGGGAACCTCCACGTCCACGTCCTCGGTCCAGTCGCCGCGGGTGCGCTGGCTGTTGCCGAAGGTGTTGCCCTTCTGCATCACGTTCTGGAACACTTCCTGGAGGCTCGGCTGGATGTCACCCTGGTCGGTGAGCTGGCGATTCAGCTTGGTGAAGTGCTTGAGGTGCTCGATTTCGACCGGGCACGCGTCCATGCAGGCCATACAGGACATGCACGACTCCATCGATTCGCTGGCGATGACCTGGCCGCCGTCGGCGATGATGTCGGTCGTCTCGCCGCCGGCGTCGACGGACTCGCGGTACTGCTTCAGGTCGAGAATCACGTCACGCGGGTCCAAGTCGCGACCGGATGCCTTCGCCGGGCAGACGGACGAACAGCGGCCACACTTAGTACAGGCGTCCTGGTCGAGCATCTCCTTCCACGAGAAGGAGTCGACGGACTCCGCGCCCGAGTCGGCGTCGAGCGCCGCCGGCACGCCCGGAAGCCGTTTGCCCGCCTTCTCGTCTTTGACGACGATGTTGGCGAAGCTCGAAATCATGTGGAACGGCTTCATGAACGGGATGGAGGCGACGAAGACGAACGCGAGAATCGCGTGTGACCACCACATAATCGGGTAGGCCGCCTCCGCCATCCCCGGCGTCATCCCGCCGACGAACATCACGTCGGCGACGAAGTGGCCGACGAAAGAGACCTCTTCGTAGGAGGTGATCGCGAGCGAACCGGCCTCGACGGAGGCCGTTCCGAGCAGTCGAAGCCCCTCCTGCACGTAGCCGCCGACGCCGAGGAAGAACAGCGACCAGACGAGGAAGTCGTCCTCGCGGGAGGTGTGTTTCCCGTGGAGCCGGTCCGTCCGGGAGACGTAACGCCGCCACAGTGCGATGGAGACGCCGGCGACGAACAGCAGCCCCATCGCGTCCATCACGAGCGAGTATGAGAGATAGAAGTCACCGACGAAGAAGGACTGACGCTCCCCCGTGATGATCGCGGTGAGGTTCCGGAAGATGTCGATGTCGATGGCGATGATGGTGGTCCCGATGAGCAGCGTCATGAATCCCCAGAAGATGAACGCGTGCATCACCCCGCCCACGAGGTCGCGGTTGAACTGCTTTTCGTTGGACGCGACGGTCTTAGCGGCCGACGTGATTCGGCCCGGCAAGTCGTCGAGACGGTCGAACCAATCTTCCGAGCCACGGGTGTACCGAGCAAAGCGCTGGTACACACCGTAGAGGAAGACGATGATTGTCACCGCCGCCAGATAGTAGAAGACGGCTTCACCGACGTGTGAGATTCCCCAGAACGTCTCTCGGGTGACCTGTTCACCCGACTGGAGCAGCGGACTCTCTAACATGGTCGTGACACAGGCGACTGGTCGCTTAAATCTTCTCACAGCCGCAGACGCCGTCGTCTCCGTCCGTTTGGGTCAGATGACAGCCACCGCAAGCAATCCCGCCGCGAGCGCGAGCACGGGTGCGTCTCGGCGCGCGAACCGGAGCCGTGGCAGCGTCGGATTCCACGCCAAACACCGCGCCTGCACGGCGAGTTCGAACCTCTCGGCCCGCTGGAAGGCGCGGTTCAACCCGCCGACCGCGACCAGTCGCATCCGCTCGCGAATCGACCGTTCGGTCCCCAACCGGGCGGCCGACCCGTCCCGGAGTCGGGCGATGTCACGGCGCAAGAGCGGTAGAAACCGGAAGACGAAGCCGACGCCCACGCCGAGCAGCTGCCCCGGCTTTCCGGGAACCGTCCGCTGGATGGCGGCCCGCGACTCTCGGATGGGCGTCGTCCGAACGTACACTGCTGCGACGAGCAAGAGCAGGACGGTCCGGTAGGCGGCGAGTGCTGGTGGAATCGCCTGCTCTATCGAGAAGCCGACCGGCGAAATCGTCACGCCTTCGATGAGCGGTCCGCCGACGAGAAACGGGAGGACGAGCGCGAACTCGGCGAGCGCGGCCGTCGGCGAAGTGCGCGCGAGCGCGAGAATCACGCCCGCCAGCAGCGTGAGCGCGACCAGCCCGCGCGGGGTGGTGTGGACGAGCGCGGCGACGGCGATGCTCACCTGTGCCGCCAGCTTCGCCCGCGGGTCGAGCCGGTGGACGAGTGTCGCGCCCGGTTCATACCGGACGCTCACGGCGGGCGTACGTCGAACTCGGCGAGGCGGTCGCGGGCCTGTTCCGGCGGGGCGTCGACAGCAATCGACCCGTCCGCGAGCACGAGTACGCGGTCGGCCGCGTCGACGTGGTCGCGCAGGTCGTGGGTGACGACGAGAACGCCCGCGTCCTCGCGTGCGAGCGCGCGCAGGCGGTCGAACGCCTCGCGACGGGCGGGCCAGTCGAGTCCGGCGAACGGCTCATCCAGTATCAGGTGGTCCGGCTCCATCGCGAGCGCGCCGGCGATGGCGACGCGCATCTGCTCACCGCCCGACAGCGCGTCCACGCGCTCATCCTCTCGGCCCCGCATGTTCACTGCGTCGAGCGCCTGGCCCACCCGGCGGTCGATTTCCCCGTGTGCGAGCCCGAGATTCTCCGGGCCGAAGGCCACGTCGGCACCGACGGTGGCCGCGACGAAGCCGTCTCGCGGGTCCTGAAATGTCATCCCGACGGCGGTGCGGGCGGCCACTGGGTCCTCGGTCGCTTCGGTTCCGTTGACGAGGACGCGTCCCTCGTCGGGCGAGAGCAGCGCGTTCAGATGCCTGACGAGCGTCGTCTTTCCGGAGCCGTTGGGTCCCGCCAGCACGACGTACTCACCGTCCGGGAGCGTCAGGTCGACGCCGTCAACGGCCGGCGTCTCGCCGTATCGGTGGACCAGCCCCTCGACGCGGATCACGTCGCCGACAGCTCGTCCGCGCGGACGATACCGACCGCGACGGTGGCCTTCACCGCCTCCGCGGGCAGGAAGGTCAGGGTGCCACCGACGACCGCGGCCTCGACGCTCAGGTTCCCGAGCACGACCAGGCCGGCAGCGCCGAGCGCGTAGATGATAACCGTCCCCGCGACCAGCGCGGCGATTAACTGCCACAGCGGCGCGTCGAGGTCGGCGTCGGTCTCGATTCCACCGTACGCGATTGCGCCGATTGCGATTGCCGCGAGCGGGTACGACCAGAGGAAGCCCGCCGTCGTGCCGACGAGGGGGCCGAAGCCGGCCGCGGCTCCCTCAAACACCGGGACGCCGACCGCACCGGCCGCGAGATACAGCGTCATCGAGACGCCGCCCCACACCGGTCCCAACAGCAGTCCCGACATGAAGACGCCCAGTACCTGTAGTGTGACGCTGGTCGGCGAGGCCGGATTCGGGAAGGTGACGTACGCGAACGCGCCCGTCAGCGCGGCCAACAGCGCCGCCCGGACCAGATTCCCGACGACCTCATCGCCGATGAGTTCTACCTGCTGTGTCTCCGTGCTCATTGCCACACGATTCTCGTAAACTTACTTTTGTGTAGTGGTTTACGAACCCGGCCCGCAATGATAAGTCGCTGCTGCACGTACATCTGGGGAATGGACGAGCAAACCGAAGCGCTCCGTGACATCTTCATGGAGGTCTCCGACGAGGGGACCGTCACGGAGTCACAGGAGGCAGACAGGGGCTCGCTCACCGGCGGTGACAACGCCGACCGCATCGCCGCGGTCATCGGACAGATGCGGGAGAAGTACGAGTTCGCGACCGACCTCGACACCGACGCGCTCGAGGCGATCGTCCGCGGCTACTTCGATGGCCGCACGGACAGCGACATCGCCGACGACCTCGGGGTGGCACGCGACACGGTCGCGCGTGCGCGGCTCGATTTACACCTGATTCGCGACCGCGACCGCGACGCGCCCTTCGACCTCGATTCCCTGCGCGCCCTCGCCGACGCTTCGACCGCCGAGGCGGCCGCCGAACTCGGCGTCTCCGACTCGACGGTGCGTCGATACCGGCGCGTCCTTGACGCCGAAGCCGAGTCTCGACGCGTCTCCAAGCGGTTTTACTCCGCGTTCACCGACGCGATTCCCGACGCCGACCTCTCGGAGGCGATGACACAGGAGGCGGTCGAGGACGGACTCGACGACGCCACCGACGGGATGGAGACGAACGTCTCTTTTTAACCGATCGCGCACCACCGGCCCCATCGTCTGAACGTTGCGGTGGCGGGCCACGGCGGTTGTACGGTCCACCTGCTACCGACCGGTGGACCGTCTGTTCGCCCACTTCCGCGGTCGATAGACTCAACGCCGGCGGTACCGTCGACTCGGTATGGAGTGGTCTCGACTGCGGAGCGTCTGGAAGCGGACGCTCTCGCTGTCTGCGCCCATCGCGGCCGAGACCGTCGTCCGGACGGCGATGCGGACGACCGACGTGCTCGTCACGGCGCTGTTCTCGCCGGCAGCCGTCGTCGCCGTCACGCTCGGTGACCTCTACGCGCGGTTTCCGCTCCGCATTGGCCTCGGACTCGGCGGCGGCGCAATCGCTCTCTCCTCACAGGACACCGGCGCTGGCGAGACTGCCAGCCGCGACGAGGCCATCACGCAGGCGCTGCTCATCGGCTTCCTCGTCGGTCTGCCGTTTGCCGTCGGCGCGCTCCTGTTTGCAGAGCCCGCCATCCGGCTGTTCGACCCGAGCGCCGAGGCGGTTCGCCTCGGCGCGACGTACCTGGGAATCGTCCTCGTCACCGCCCCCGCGCGGCTCGTCACGCTGGTCGCCGCGCGCTCGCTCCAGGGAACCGGTGACACCCGTACGCCGATGTACGTCAACGTCTTCGCGAACCTCACTAACATCGCCGGCTCCGTCGTGCTCGGGCTCGGCCTGCTCGGTGCCCCCGAACTCCGAGTGGCCGGCGTTGGCTACGCGACCGCGACCGCCAACGTCACCGCCGCGACCCTGTTTCTCGGCGCGCTCGCGTCCGACCGCACCGCGCCAGCGTTCGTCCGCCCGCGGAGTCTCACCATCACGAAACAGCTGTTGCAGGTGTCCGTTCCCCGAACACTCGAGGGACTCATCTCGGAAGCCGCGCAGTTCCCGTTCAACGCCTTGCTCCTCTCGTTTCCGGCGGGCGACTCGGTCACCGCCGGCTTCCAGATTGCACGCCGACTCTACCAGCAGGTGACCGCGCCGATTTCGCGGAGTTTCAACGTCGCAGCGTCGGTCCTCGTCGGACAGGCGCTCGGAGAGAGTAACGCCGACCGCGCCCACTTCGACGGCCGGGCGGTCGCCGGTCTCAGCGTCGTCCTCGTCGGCCTGTTGGGACTCGCCTTGGCGCTCGCGGCCCCGGTCGCGGTCGGCGTCTTCACGAGCGATCCCGCCGTCGTCGAGTACGGCGTCGCCTTCGCCCGCGTCTACGGGCTCGCCGGCGTGGCACTTGCGGCCTTCTCGGCGCTGTCGGGTGGACTACAGGGAGCCAGCGAGACGCGCATCCCGCTTCTCGCCCGGACGACTGCCCGGTTTGGCCTGTTCGTCGGCCTCTCGTGGCTGCTCGCGCTCACGCTCGGCTACGGTCCCGTCGGCGTCTACGTCGGGATGGGGCTGTCGTATCTGTGGATGGCACTCGTCGTCTGGTGGGGCTTCGAGCGAACCGCGTGGGCACCGCGTGCCGCGAAAATGATGTCCGAACGTGCCGAAAGCGCCTAGCGCTCTTCGAGCGGGACGAACCCGCGATTTTTCTCGCCGGTGTAGCGAGCGCGTGGCCGGATGAGACGGTTTTCTGCCTGATACTCCAGCGTGTGGCCGACCCAGCCGCCGGTTCGTGCCATCGCGAAGATCGGCGTGAACATGTCGACCGGGATTCCGAGCTGGTAGTAGACGGTCCCCGAGTAGAAGTCGACGTTCGGCGCGATGCCCTTCGAGACGAGCCCCTGCTCCTCGAAGTGCTGTTCGATGGCGTCGGCCAGTTCATACCAGTTGGTCCCCTCAGCTGTCGCGTTCAGCTCCTCGGACTTCTTCTCTAAGATGACCGCACGCGGGTCCTTCACGCCGTAAACGCGGTGGCCCATGCCGGGGACGCGCCAGTCTTCTTGCTCGCCTTTCCGTTCGACGTACTCGACCGGGTCGGCACCGTCCTCGTCAATGTCGAGGAGCATCTCCATCACGTCCTGGTTCGCGCCGCCGTGGAGCGGACCCGAAAGCGCGCCGACGCCGCCGGTCACGGCCGAGTACATGTCGGCCATCGTGGAGCCGATGACCATTGACGTGAACGTGGAGGCGTTCAGCCCGTGGTCGGCGTGGAGCGTGAGCGCCTGGTCGAACGTCTCCTCTGCCACCTCGTCCGGCTCCTCGCCGGTGAGCATGTAGAGGAAGTTCGCGGCGTACCCCAGTTCGGGGTCGGGGTCGACCGGCTCCTCACCGCGTCGGTAGCGGTCGAACGCCGCCAACACGGTCGGAATCTTCGCGGTCAGCCGGCGACCCTTCCGGCGCGAGGCGGCCTGGTCTGCGGCCGGCACGTCGGCCTCGTCGTCCTCCGCGGAGAGATACGAGACGAGCGTCCGGAGCGCGGCCATCGGCTCCTCGTCGGCCGCTGCGAGTGCTTTTGCGGTTTCGAGTACAGCGTCCTCAACGCCGCGCTCCTCGGCGATGGAGTCCGCGAAGGCTGTGAGTTCGGACTTGGTCGGTAGCTCACCGTTCCAGAGCAGATACAGCACCTCCTCGAAGCTCGCTTCGGTCGCGAGATCTTCGATGGCGTAGCCGCAGTAGACCAGCTTTCCAGCGTCCCCGTCGATGAAGCTGAGTTCCGACTCTGCGACGAGCACACCTTCGAGCCCTTTCCTGAGTTCGTCTGACATACCTCGGATTCCAAGGGCGCTACAAAAAGGATTGTCGTTCAGGCACATCCATGATAATCTGGCACGGACGCTTTTATCACCTCCCGGCGAAGGCGAGGTATGCCACGGGAAGTCGAGTACGAACCGGTCAGCGTGAAGGAGCTACTGGCCGAGATGAAAGACACCGCCGAACTGCTCATCGACCTCTCGTACTCAGCCGTCCTCCTGCGGTCGGACGCCGTCGCCGAGGAGGTGCTCGAACTCGAATCCCGGATGGACGTGCTCCAGCTCCGCGCCCGGATGAGCCTGTTGATGGCCGCGCGCAGTCCGGACGACGCGGAGGCGCTCGCGCCCGTCCTCGGTATCGTCGGCGCGGCCGAGAAGGTGTCCGACGCCGCCGGCGACATCGCGAAGGTCGTCCTCGAAGACGTGGGGCTGCCCGAGGCGATGCGGGCCGCCCTCCCCGAGTCGGTGGAGACGCTCGTGCGCGCGGAAATCAGCCCGGATTCCCTGCTCGCCGGCCAGTCGCTCGGCGCGTCGAATCTGGAGACCGAGACGGGGGTCCGCGTCATCGCCGTCCGGCGAGCGGGTGACTGGCTCACCGACCCCGACGCCGAGACCGTCCTCCAAGGTGGCGACGTCGCTCTGCTCCGCGGGCCTGAACTCGGCGTCACGGGCGTCTACGAGAAGCTCTCCGGCGAGCAGTACGAACCGCCCGAACAGCCGACCGAGTCGTCTGCCGACCTCGAACGCGCGATGGACTCGGTCGTCCTGATGAAAGACGTGTCTGAACTCGCCGTCGATTTGGCGTACGGCGCCGTGTTATTCGACGACGACGGACTCGCCGAGGAGGTGCTCAACCTGGAAGCCGAGGTGGACGCCCTCCAGTCGCGGTTCGAGGCGTGGACGCTCCGGGCCGCCGCCGAGGTGGACGACCCCGTCTCCCTGCGCGGACTGGTGCAGCTCGCGGCAGCGACGGAGGTCATCTCCGACGCCGCACTCGAAATCAGCGAGGGCGTGCTCCGGGGGTTGGACAGCCACCTCGTCATCCGCGAGGCCGTGCTCGAATCCGACGAAATCATCGCCCGCTACGCGGTCGGCGAGGGAAGTCCCCTCGCGGGCCGAACCCTCGGTGACGTAGCCGTCAAGACCGAGACCGGGATGCGCGTCATCGCCGTCCGTCGCGGCGACGAGTCGCGTGCACCGACCGGCAAACAGACCGGCTGGGTCGTCTCTCCCGGCCCGGAGACGAAACTCGACGCCGGGGACGTGCTCATCGCGAAGGGGACCCGGACCGGCGCAGCACGGATGGTCGAACTGACCGAATAGCTACTCCGCGCGCGCGAGTCGAATCGCCGAGCCGAGCGTGAAGATGGCCGCAAGCAAGAGACCGAGTCCGACCGCGAGCACGAAGCCGAGGGCGAGATACGCCGCGTCGGGGCGCGGGCCGTCGGCTCCGACGATGGTGCCGTGGGTGAAGATGGCGGCGACGAGGATGCTGATAGCGAAGCCGATGGCTGCGTTCCGACGGACGTGGAGGGCGGTGATGAACCGCGCGACGCCCGGGCGGTCCGGGGCCTCCGGCTGGTCTGTCTCGCTCACACCACGCGTAGGTGTGTCGCCGGCAAAGCCGTTTTGCCGTCAGGTCGTGCGGAAGGCGCGGTCGCCCGCGTCGCCCAGCCCGGGAACGATGAAGCCGTCCTCGTCGAGCCGCTCGTCGATGGAGACGGTCAGCAGGTCTGTCTCCGGGAACGCCTCGTTGACGCGGACGAGCCCCGGCGGGGCGGCGACCGCAGAGAGCACGAGCGTGCGCTCGGGATTCGCGTTTTCGAGCACGTGGTCCAACACCGTCACCATCGTGGAGCCGGTCGCGAGCATCGGGTCGGCGATGATGACCGTGTCGTCTTCCGAGATGTCCGGCAGCTTCACGTAGTCGACAGTGATGGGGAATTCGCCGTCCTCGTCCATGCCTGCCTCCTCGTCGCGTCCCGCCGAGATGACGCCCTGCTTCGCGCGCGGGAACGCCTTCAACAGCCCCTCGACGAACGGGGTCGCGGCGCGTAGCACGTTGATGATGACCACGTCGTCGAGTCCCTTCACGCGCTCCCCGGTCGTCTCGGCAAGCGGCGTGGTGATGGAGACGAACTCCGTTTCCATCGCACCGTCGATGATCTCGTAGCCGCAGATGCGACCCAGCTTCACGAGTCCCTTGCGGAATCCGACCTGTTCGGTCTCGACGGAGCGGAGCCGCGAGAGCGTGTGTTTCGCGAGCGCGTGGCCGACGACGTAGGCGTCGTCGCGGTCCTCGATTGGCATACACGAAGGACCAACGCGCGTGCGGATAAATTTCTCCGTTCTACTGTCGCAGCACGACCAGATACGTCACCACGGTGATGACGGCGGTCGCGGCGACGAAGTTCCGGGTCGTCAGCTGTGCGATGTCTGCGAACTCCAACCCCCACAGGACGACGTAGCTGAACACGGCAGACAGGAGTACGTCAAGCACGAGCAACACGCGGATGTCCCCATCGCTGGCCATTGGTTGTCACTCTGGACCGATTCACTTAGCTCCCTCGCCCGACGCCACACTCATGAACTCCCCCAGCGTACGCCGGCTATGTGCGAGGTTTCCGTCAGCCGGTTCGTCCCCGCTACCCCCGAGGAGGTCGAACGGCTGCTCACGCCAGCCCGACTCATCGACGCCGAGGGGAGCTTCGCCGTCCGCGAGACGACCGAACGCGACGGCCAGACGGTCGTCACGGCCGGCCGCGCCGGACTCGAACTCACCTTCGTCTTCGAGTCGGGCGAGCGCCGGCTCAGCTACGAGCAGGTGCGCGGCCCGCTCGCCCAGCTTTCGACCACGCTCTCTTATGAGTCGGACGACGAGGGAACGACGCTCACGCTCGAGTCGACCGTCGCTACCGGCGGCCCCGGTATCGTTGACAGGGTCGCCGCGTGGAAGCGCAAGGGCGAGTTACAGCGCGCTATCGCGAGTCTCACGCGCGACCTCTGAGCCGCACCAGAGTATGTGGCTGTGTGTCTCACACACGGTATGGGACTGTCGAGCACGGCCAAGGAGGTCCTCAAGCCGTCCACCCAATCGCCTAACCGTGGAGAGTCGAGCGAGGAAGTCTCCGACGGCTCCTACTGGTGTTACGACTGCAGCGAGCGCATCCGCGACCTGGACCAGGAGGGCGAGGAGACGCCCGAGTGTCCGTCGTGTGGCGACGCCATGGAGTTCGAGCGGAGCGCCACGACGACGGGGTGTGCCTGTTAGAAGTCGTACGCCGCGTCCACCGGGAACCGATTTTCGTACTCGCCGCCGGCGTCGACGAGACACCTCTCGAACGACTCCCGTATCCGTGTTTCGTCCATCTCGCGCCCGATAACGACGAGTTCGGTCCGGCGGTCGCCGTGCTCGCCCCACGCGAGGTCCGGGTGCATCCGGCGTTGCATCTCCTGTCTCGTCTCCGACATCGCGGCCACCCACTGCTCGCCGGGGGCGAGTCGCCCCGACGGCCCGGCCTGACTGAACTGGTGGCGGGTCTCGTCGTTGCCGGCGATCCACACCTGTCCTTTCGACCGGACGACCGACTCCGGGAGCGAGCCGACGAACTCCTCGAACGCGTCTCCGTCGACGGGTCGCTCGGCCCGAATCACGAAGGAGTCGATGCCGTACTCCGACTGGGGTGAGTGGTCGTGGTCGGCGTGGTCGGCCGCCCGCTGCCACGCCGCCGTCTCGCTCGTCGTCTCGAGGTCGAACTGCCCGGTGTCGAGTATCTCGCCGGGGTCGACGGCCCCCTCTGTCGTTCGGACGATGTGTGCTTTGGGGTTCAGCGATTCGAGTAGCGTCTCCGTCTCACCGAGAGTCTGTTCGTCCACGAGGTCGCACTTGTTGAGGAGGATGACGTTCGCACATTCCACCTGTCCGACGAGCAAATCCGAGAGTGGCCGGCGGTCTGTCCTCCGGTCGGCCTGTCCGGTCCGGGTACGGCGCACGTCCTCGACTGACGCCGTCTCCTCGGAGTCGAGGGTCTCGCGGAACGTCTCGGCGTTGACCACTGTCGCGAGCGTGTCGAGGTCGTACGGAGCCGACGCCGCGCCGGTGGTGAACAGCCGGGCGACGGGTGCCGGCTCGGAGATGCCTGACGACTCAACGACGAGCGCCTCGAACTCGCGTTCGCGCGCCAGCCGGCTCACCTCGACCTCAAGGTCGTCGCGCAAATCACAGCAGATACAGCCGTTCGATAGCTCCGCCACCCCGTCTTCTCGATTCTCGACCAACTGCGCGTCGACGTTCACCTCGCCCATGTCGTTGACGAGGACGGCGATTTTTCTCCCGCCGGCGTTTTCGAGCAGGTGATTTAGCGTCGTCGTCTTGCCTGCGCCCAACGCACCGCTGAGTATCGTCACCGGTATCCCGTCCATGGGTGGCGTTCGACACGGGGCTACTTAGCGGCGGCGCGGGTCAGCGTTAAGTCGCCGTACGCGAGTCGTTGTGACATGGATATCGAGACGCGCATCAGGCAGTTCCGCGAGTGGCTCGAAGAGTGGGCCCGCGGACTCTACCACGGGATGGTGTCACATCCGGCGTACGAACTCATCGAGCAGGAAGCCGAAGACCAGGAGGACGCCTTCCTGCTCGCGTGTTTCCCCGACGCCTTCGGCATCCCGAGTCCCGTCTCCTACTACACGGCCGAGCTGCTCCCGTATCTCGCCGAGGAGTTCGCCCAGTGGGAACGCCGGATGTGGGACCGCGAGTCGGTGCTCGAACGCAAGGGGCAACAGTACCACTTCTGATGGCACGGTTCACATTCTTCGGCGGGAAAGGCGGCGTCGGTAAGACATCGATGTCGGCCGCCTTCGCACACAAGCGCGCTCGCGCGGGCGAAGACGTGCTCATCGTCTCCACCGACCCGGCTCACTCGACGGCCGACGTGTTCGACCAGTCCTTTGGCGACGAGCCGACCCCCGTCGACGGCTACGACTCGCTCGACGCCATCGAAATCGACCCCGAACAGGAGGTGACCGACCACCTGATGGAGACGAAACGCGCCCTCGGCGACCAGGTCAGCGCCGGCATCGTCAACGAGATCGACCGCCAGATCGAACTCGCCCACCAGACCCCCGGCGCACACGAGTCGGCGCTGTTCGACCGCTTCATCGAACTCATGCGCGACGTTGACCACGACCGCGTCGTCTTCGACACTTCGCCGACCGGCGGCACCCTCCGGCTCCTCTCGCTGCCGGAGTATCTCGGCAGTTGGATCGACCGCCTCGTCGAGAAGCGGGAGGCGAGTATCGACCTCTACGAGAAGGCCGCAATCGGGGGTCGAGAGCCGCGCCGCACCAGTCTGGGTGACCCGATTCTCGCCCGCCTGCGCGACCGGAAAGAGCGGTTCGAGTTCGCCCGCGAGACCCTGCGTGAAGACGCCTCCTTCGTCCTCGTCGCGAACCCCGACGCCCTCTCAGTGCGTGAAAGCGAGCGGGCCATCGAGAGTCTCCGCGAGCGCGACCTCCCCGTCGAGGGCATCATCGTGAACCGACTCACGCCCGCGCCCGACGATGACGAGACCGGCCGGGGCGCGCGGTTCCTCAGACAGCGCATCGAGACCGAACAGGAGCGACTCGCCGAACTCCGTGGGTTCGAACCGCCGATCATCGCCGAAATCGAGACCCGCGTCTCCGAGGTGAAGGGGTCGTTTCTCGAGGAGGTCGCGAGCGAACTCGAGTTCAAGCAGAGCGTATAGGCTTTCTGTTCGTCTGGAATATGTATCTCACCCTACAAGCGGCTACCGTCGTGCGATTTTCGATGTGTCTGGTATTGTATCTCAAAGCCGAAGGTTTATGTAGTACATTTCCATGATATACGGTAGCCCATGGTACAAATTGCCGTACTGGTCGTTGCCAGTCTGATAACGTTCTCGGTGGGATATCTCGGCTACTCCAGATATCTCGCCCAGTTCGTCGAACTCGACGACGAACAGGAGACGCCAGCGCACAAATACGAGGACGGACAGGAGTACGTCCCCTCGAAGAAACCAGTTCTGTTGGGTCACCACTACTCCAGTATCGCCGGTGGTGCACCTATCGTCGGTCCGATTACGGCGGGTGCAGCCTTCGGCTGGCTGCCCGCTATTCTCTGGATTGCCATCGGGAACCCACTGCTCGGGGCCGCACACGACTTCATGTCGCTGTCATCGAGTGTGCGCCACGACGGCAAGTCGATTGGCTCCATCATCGGGGAGTACGTCGGCGACCGCGGGAAGGATATGCTCCTGTGGTTCGCGTTCCTGACCATCATCCTCGTCATCGCGGTGTTCGCGTTCGTGGTCGCTGTCGTGTTCAACGCGTTCCCGTCGGCGGCGACCGCGAGCTTCATTTACCTCGCGCTCGCCATCGTGTTCGGCGTCTACTTGTACCAGCTGAATCTTCCGTTCCTGCCCGGAGCCGTCGCGTTCGTCGCGATGGTGTTCGGTGGAGTGTGGGTGGGACTGCAGTACCCGATTGCGCTCGTCGGCACGGAGTCGACCGCCGCGGACACCATCGTCCTGCTCGGACAGGCCTCGGCGTGGGACTGGCTCCCGCTCGCGGGCAGTGGTGTCAACGTCGCAGCGTGGGTGCCGGTCATCGTCCTCTACGGCTTCGTCGCGAGCGTGCTCCCGGTGTGGGTGCTGCTCCAGCCGCGTGACTTCCTCACGTCGAGTCTCCTCTACACCGGTGTCGGGGGGATGCTGCTCGGTGCGATTCTCGCACCCATCCTCGGTTTCACGTCGGTCGACGTTTCGGTGCTCGGTAACACACAGACGATTACCTCACTCGAAACCAGCTACCCCGCGTTCCGTGGTCTGACGAGCTCGCTCGGGCCGATTTTCCCGTTCCTGTTCGTCACCATCGCCTGCGGAACCATCTCCGGGTTCCACGCGCTCGTCTCCTCGGGGACGACCGCGAAACAGCTGGACAATGAGTCGGACGCTCGCGACATCGGCTACGGTGCGATGTTGGGCGAGGGTCTGCTCGCGACGACCGCGGTCGGTGCCTTCGCCGTCATCGGCTTCACTAACTTCCCGTCCGGCGCGGCCGGCGCGCTCGCCAACTTCCCGGCCGGTGGTGCGGCAATGCTGTCGATGTTCGGTCTGCCGGTCGCGGCCGGCTCGGCGTTCATCGGACTGGTCTTCGTCAGCTTCCTGCTGACCTCGACTGACACTGCCGTCCGACTGGGCCGTTACATGATGGAAGAGATCGTCGAAGTGCCAGAGACGCGAACGCAGGAACTGGCGGTGAACCGGTACGTCACCTCCGGCGTGCTGCTTTGTCTTCCCGCGTACCTGCTCGTCGGCTCGGGCGCGTGGGAGAGCCTGTGGCCGCTGTTTGGCGCGGCGAACCAGACGCTCGCCGCGCTGGCGCTTCTGGCCGCGACGCTGTGGCTCGCCAACTGGGACGACTCCAAACAGCTCCTCTCGACCGGTCTCCCGATGGTGCTGATGATCGGCGTCACGATGACGGCGCTGCTCACCCTCGGACTGTACCGGAACCCACTGGCGACGCTGGACGCGATCCAGAACCTCGGAGCAACCGGGGAGAACGCGACGACGATCTTCGACGTCATCTCGTACGGGCTCCAGAGCGTCCTCTCGTTGGTGCTCGCTGGACTGGCGGCTTCGCTCGCCTACATGGGGTACAAGAACATTAGCCGAGTCCGCGACAGCTACACCGGCGCGCCTGCCGACGACTGACGACTCGCGCCGTTACTCTCGTTTTAACAGCCCGCGAATCCGCTCGATGAGCCGCGGCTCCGGGTCTGGGTCCGAGTCCGCCCACGGTGCGAACGCCCGCCACACGTCTGCCTCCTCGCTCGCGACGTACGACTCGACCTCGGGGGCGACGACGACCAGATTCACCTCGTAGTGACCGTTGTAGCCGTACCGCAACAGCGTCCGGTCGCGGTACTGGTGGACGAACTCCCGGACCGACTCGGACACCTCTGGTACGACGAACACGAAGGTGAAGTCTGTGCTCCGGTGTGTCTCGTCGACCGTAATCCAGTCGCCCGTCTCCGCGAGCTCGTGGCCCAACTCGATTGCCGACTCGATGTCGTCCATCGACACTGACTCGCGCCGGGTCGCAAACAGGTGTTCGTTGACGTTCTGGTTGGCGTAGTTAATCGACTCGTGGAGGAACTGCTTGCGGCTCTGGATGCGGAGCCGGCCGTACAGCTCGAACCGCTGACCGCCCGCCCGCTCACCGCGCTCGAGGTCGTAGTTGTAGACGAGCCGATTGGCAACGTCGTCGAGATACTCGTCGTCGAACGTCGGACGCTCTGGCCCCTCGCTCATGACTCGTCGGGGTCGTGCGGGTGAACGTCGTCGACGGCGGGAGCACCGACGACGAAGGCGGTCGTCGCCTCACCGTCCTCGGGGACGAAGGCGAACTGCGGGCTTTCCGGCTCACAGACGAACGCGTCGCCGGCGGGGACGGCGAACTCACCCTCGGGCGTTTCGACGTGGAGCCGTCCCTCGACGACGTAGAACACCTCCTCCTGCTCGTCGTGGTAGTGGTACGCGAGGGGAATTTCCTCGCCGGGTTCGACCTCGTACACGTGTGCCGCCAGCCGTTCGAGTCCGGTGGCCCCGCTCACTGAGCGCTGTGTGGACGGCCGGTCGGGTTCGGGGTCGATATCGTCGACGGCGACGTGGTGGTATCCCATACGCTCGCTGTGTCGTGCATGGTCAAAACACCCACGACAAGACCTAACTAACTGGAGGCGAATCCCATCGGTATGGGTGGTAAGAAGGTGGAATCGTGTGGTCGGTGCGCGATGAGCACGACGAGTGACCTGCTCGATGACCCGACCGACCCGTACGAGGGTGGTATCGAGGTGGACGAGCAGGCGGCCCGGCGGGTGTCGCCGGCGGCGTGGCTCGAAGGCGTCAAGAACCGACTCGACGCGTGGGCGACCCGCGTCACCTACGGTCGGTAGCGCGAAAGGTTATTTTTCCGGACCCTGTAACACTGATAATGGAGGAGAGTGTCGCTGGCTTCAAGCAGCGCGGCTCGTGGGGCGATATCGTCGAACACGGCGAGCGCGTGACGCGTGCCCTGCGGGAGTTACTCGACGACGAGAACGACGCACTCAACGAGTGGAACGAGTGGCGACCGAAACAGCACGAACGGCTCGACGAGGACGTCAACGAGAAGACGGCAAAACAGGCGAGCGTCGGGGAGGGGGCCGGCGAGCGCGAGGGGGTCGAACCTGATGAGGACGTGAAAGCCGCCGGCGACAAGCTCGCTGACTCCTACGAGCGGCTCGACGAGCCGGACGACGCGCTCGACCGGTGGCGCGAGTCGGTCGGTCACCTCGCGCGGGCGGCCGATTCGGCCGGTCGGAAGGCGCTGCGCAAGGTGGAGGGGGCGGTGTACAAGAACGTCATGACTCAGATTGCGCCCTACTACTTCGACAACGACCTCGTGAGTGCGAACGTCATGCGACACGACACAGCCGACTACGCGCTCGAAATCAACATCAACGATGACGACCTGAAGATCCGCGTCTCGAACAAGCTGGCCGACTACGAGCAGTCGGTCGACCGCTGGCACGTCGACACGGAGAAGGTGACCGAGACCGCGGAGGCCGCCGAGGGCGTCGAGACGCCCGAAGAACAGGACACCGGCGACGAGGGCGTCACTCAGGGACAGTCACACCCCACGACCAACTGAGCGTCTGACCGCCGCCAACACGATTACTAACAGCCCGGCACAGCCAGCGAGCAACAGCCATCCCGCGGCGTAGCCGGCGGTGTCGGCGAGATAGCCGAACGCCGGCGGGAAGAGCAGACCGCCGACGTTGATGGCTGTCTGGCCACCGGCGCTCGCTGCACCGACTTCGTTTCGGGGAACGAGCGCGGTGAGACAGGAATAGTAGACGCCCGTCGAGCCGAGGATGGAGACGCCAAGCACCAACAGCGCCGCCAGCGCGACCGACTGTGGCACTGCACCGACTCCGAGGAGCGTGAACGCGCCCGTCGCGACGACCGCCTGTCCGCCGGTGACCGTCGCTGCAGCCCGTGCTCCGCCGCCCAGTCGGTCGGCCAGCGAACCGGCACCGAGCCGTCCCGCACTGCCGGCCGCCTGCACCGCCGCGAGGACGATGCCGGCCGCGACCGGCGAGAGACCGAGCAGCTCGTCGGCGTACAGGAGGGTGTAGCCGACGGTCGTGAAGATGGTCGCGCCGACGAACAGGCCGGCGAGGACGACGAGCACGTACGCGCGATTCTGTCCGAACGACTGCACGTCGGGGAGCGTCCACTCGCCGCTCCCGCTGGTTCCCTCATAGCCGACGGCGAAGACGAGCGCGTACCCTCCGGCGAGCACGGCAATCACACCGAAGCCCCATCGCCACGTCGCGACGGCGGCTACCCCGGCGACGAGCAGTGACGCTGCACCCGACCCGGCGGTCACGCCGACCTGCTTGAGACCCATCGCCGAACTTTCCTTCCCGGACGGCGCACTCGATAGAATCGCCCGGTTCGAGGCGGGCATTCCAGGCGCATACGAGACGCCCAAGAGGAAGGCGGCGGCGAACAACACGAGCGGCGTGGGCGCGAGTCCGATGAGCGCGACCGAGACCGCCAGCACGCCGACCGCGACCAGCATGACGCGGCGCTCGCCGAACCCGTCGACGGCCGCGCCGCTGGGGAAGAGATTCAGCGTGTAGCCGAGCGTCGCCACCGCGGTCAACACGCCGATGAGGGTGCGCGAAAGCCCGAACTCGCCGCGGAAGTAGGTGGTCGCGGAAAAGAGTGCGTAGTAACACAGCGAGACGGCCGCCTGCCAGCCGGCGACGACGGCGACGGTTCGCCAACTCCGAGTTGTCACTACGGCTGATTCACGACGGCGGGGTTAAAATCAAGCGACGGCGGCAGGCTACTCCTCGACTGCGTCCACCACGTCGCGTGCGAGCGCCTCGAAACTCGCCGTCGCCGGCACCACGTCCACGTCGAAGCCGGCCTCGCGGGCGGCCTCGCGGGTCGGCTCGCCGATACAGCCGACGACCGCCTCACCGAGGGCCGCACGGACGGTCTCGTGGCTCGCGGTTTCGGCGGCCGCATCGAGGAAGAACTCCACCGTGAGCGGCGAGGTGAAGGCGACGCCAGCGAGGTCGCCGTCGGCGGCCAACCGCGCGGAACGACCGCTCTCCTCGGGTCGGGTCAGCCGGTACAGCGTCGTTTCGTGGACGTACCCTCCGGCGTCGGTCAGCCCGTCGGGCAACACCTCGCTGCCGTGGTCGGAGCGCGCGATTTCGACCCGCTTGCCGTCCACCTCGTCGGCCAACTGCTCGACCAACCCGGCCGAGGAGAACTCCTCCGGGACGACATCGACCGCGTAGCCGGCTTCGCGCAAGGCGTCGGCGGTGGTCGAGCCGATTGCACACAGCGTCGTCTCGGCCTGCCAGTCGTGGTCAGAGAGGATGCCGACGCCCGTCGTGGAGGTGACGATCGTGTAGTCGGCGTCCGTGCGCGCGACCGCACCCGTCGGCTCCGTCGTCAACATCGGGTCCGCGACCGGCTCGACGCCAAGCTCTCCCAACAGCGCACTCGCCGTCTCGATTCGCTCTCCTGCCGGCCGGAACACCGCAACCTTTGGTTTCATATCGTAGTATGTGATTTATCGCTCGTACGGGCTGTCGAGAAACGCCCGGACTTTCTCGCGTGTCGCCGCCACGGGACCGATGACGGTCACCGCGGGGGGTTCGATTCCCGCCTCGTCGCGCACGCCGACGATGGTGTCGAGCGTCCCTACCACGACCCGCTGGTCGGGCCAGGTACCCTCCTCGACGAGCGCGACGGGCGTCTCGGAGTCCATCCCCGCCTCCCGCAACACCGCAGTGTAGTCGGGGAGTTTGCCGACGCCCATGTAGACGACGATGGTGCCGCCGGTCGCCGCCAGCGCCGGCCAGTCGACCGCCGACTCCTCCTTCGTCGGGTCCTCGTGGCCCGTGACGAAGGAGACACTGGAGGTGTGGTCGCGGTGCGTGACCGGGATTCCGGCGACGCCGGGACCGGCAACGCCCGCAGTCACGCCCGGCACGACCTCGAACTCGACGCCGTGGTCGGCGAGGTACTCCATCTCCTCTCCGCCTCTGCCGAAGACGAAGGGGTCACCGCCCTTCAGCCGGACGACGGTTTTCCCCTCCTTCGCGAGTTCGACCAGCCGCTCGTTCGTGTACTGCTGGGAGGTGCGTTCCCCGCCGGCGCGCTTCCCGACGTCTTCGGCGCGCTCCTCGTCGACGAGTTCGAGTGACGGGCCCGGAAGCTTGTCGTGCAATACTACGTCTGCCTCCTGAATCAGCCGGTACGCCTTCCGAGTGAGCAGTTCCGGGTCGCCGGGACCGCTCCCGACGAGATACACCTTACTCATGGTTCTCGCGGGCCGTCTCCACCAGTTCGTCTGCGCCGCGGTCGATGAGTTCCTCCGCCAGCCGAACGGCCCCGCGGCCGTGGGTCGCGATGGGGATGTCACGGCTCGTCTGTATCGACTCCTCGCCGTCGACCGAGAGCACCCGCGCCACCGTGTGGACGTACTGACCGCGAACGACGGCGTAGACGCCGATTGGCGCGATACAGCCGCCGTTCAGCTCGGCCAGAATCGTCCGCTCGACGGTCGTCTCTACCCGCGTCCGGGGGTGGTCGATATCGGTGAGCAGTTCGGCCATCTCGCCGTCGGGGGCGGTCACGGCAATCGCGCCCTGTCCAGCCGCGGGGACGAACCTCTCGGGGTCGAACCGCCCGAAGGCGACGTGGTGGAGCAGCCCGGAGCGTTCGAGTCCCGCCTCCGCCATCACCAGCGCGTCGTACTCGGTGTCCACGTCGCGTTCGAGCGCCCGCTGTTCGATCGGCGAGCGGTCTTCGAACCACTCGTCGACCGCGCCCTGACCCAGCTCGCCGTTCTCGACTTTCTCGACCCGGCGCTCGTGTTCACGCTGGAGCGAGGGTGCAAGCAGCTTCTCGATGCGCGTGTCGACGTTGCCGCGAATCGGCTCCACGTTCACGTCGTCCCGCTGTGCGTTCAGCTGTGCGGTTCGTCGCAGGCTTCCGGTTCCAATCGTCGCCCCGTCGGGCAGTTCATCGAAGCTCGCCCCGTCGGGCGTGACGAGCACGTCGCCCGCCGGTCCCCGTTCGAGGACGGCCCCGACGACGAGGTTCTCCGGGAACTCCGTCGGCATGTCCTTCATCGAGTGGACGGCCGCGTCGAGTTCGCCTGCGAGCACCTGTTCGTCGAGTGTGCGCACGAACGCGCCCGTCTTGCCGAGTCGGTGGAGCAGTTCGTCCTGAATCTGGTCTCCTTTGGTCTCCACCTCGACCAACTCGACCGACCGCCGTCGGTTCGAGAGCCGGTCTTTCACCGTCCCCGCCTGTCGTACCGCCAACTCGGAGCCGCGAGTGGCGAGCCGTATGTCCATACCCCGAGTGGGTGGCCGACGCTCAAACCCCCTTCGGCTCTCGGAGGATAAATCTCATGTCGCGATACCAAAATCCGCGACACTCCCACGCTGACAGGTGTGGTGCAGTGACGTATCGGCGGTCGGGGTCGCCGCCACGGGAGTGCTTTTTGCGTTGTAGCACCTATCCGACTGTATGACTATTGAACTGTACGAACTGGAAGGCTGTCCGTACTGTGCGAAGGTAATCGACAAACTGGACGCACTCGACTTGGAGTACGAGTCACACATGGTTCCGCGCTCGCACGACGAGCGCACCGAGGTGAAGGGGGTTAGCGGCCAGACCGGCGTGCCCGTACTCGTCGACCCCGAACACGATGTCGAGGGGATGCCGGAGAGCGACGACATCGTCGCATATCTGGAGGAGACGTACGGCGCGAACGCCAGCGCCTGAGCCGACACGTCGCCGAGACCTCCACTCCGGTGGCCCCAAGAATTAACACGGAGTAGTCCTCCGGACGAATGCGAGCGGGACTCGTGAGGCGGCAGTCGCCTGAACTGGCCGTCTCCCAACTTCGCTTTCTTTGACGGGAACGTCCGCTCACGAGCCACGTCTGAGTTGTGGTCTCGGGTCGACCCTCCGCCGGTCGGTGCTTCCCTCAGAGACAGTCGCGGTATGCGTCGAGCGTCCGCTCGACGTCCTCCTCGGTGTGGGCGTAGGAGACGAAGTTCGCCTCGAACTGGTTCTGTGAGACGAGGACGCCCTCGTCGCGCATCGCCGGGCGGAACAGGCGGGCGTAGCGGTCCGTCTCCATCTGCTGTGCGTCGGTGCCGCGTTTCGGACACGCGCTGAACCGGGCACACTCGGGGTCCTGTCGACAGCCGTTCACACAGCAGTCGCTCTGTGGCGGGGCGTCGGCACGGGTAAAGGCGACTTTGAAGATTGAGCCGGTCCCGACGACGGTGTACTCGGGGGCGCGCTCTGTCAGAATTTCGGTCAACCCCTCTCGGAGCCGGCGACCGAGGTCGTCGATGTGCTCGTACACGTCGTTCTCGGCGGCGTACTTCAGTCCCTCCAGGCCGGCGGCCATCGCCGCCGGATGCCCGGAGAAGGTTCCAGCCTGGAACACCTCGCCCGACGGGGTGAACTGCTCGATGTACTCCGTCTTTCCGCCGATTGCGCCGACCGGGAAGCCGCCGCCGATAATCTTCCCGAACGTCGTGATGTCGGGGTCGATACCGAACTCCGACTGGGCACAGCCGAGTCCCCCAATGCGGAAGCCGGTGATGACCTCGTCCCAGATGAGGAGTGCGCCCGCGTCCTCACACAGCTGCGCGAGGGTCTCGTGATACCCGTTTTCGGGATAGGCGATGCCGGAGTTGGCCTGAATCGGCTCGACGAGGACGCCGGCGATCTCGTCGCCGTGTTCCTCGAACACCTGCTTTGCAGTCTCGGTGTCGTTGAACGGGACGGGAATCGTCTCCTGTGCGAACGACTGGGGAATGCCGTGCGTAGAGGGTTTCGGGTGCTCCGGACCGCCTTCGACGAGCGTGGACTCTTGTGCGCCGTGGTAGCCGCCCTGCATAATGACGATTTTGTTGCGCTCCGTGACCGCGCGCGCGAGCCGGACGGCCGAGACGGTCGCTTCGGTGCCGCTGTTGACGAAGCGGAGCATCTCGACGGACGGGACGTGACGGGTGACGAACTCCGCGTGCTCGACTTCGAGCTCGGTTGGCATCCCGAACACCGGCCCCTCGGAGACGCGACGCTGGACGGCGGCAGTCACCGGGTCGGGGAGGTCGTGGCCGTACAGCAGTGGACCGAGTCCCTGAATCCAGTCGATGTATCGGTTGCCGTCGGCGTCGATGACGTGGCCGCCGTCGCCCTTCTGGGCGAAGACGGGGTACGGCTGTGGGGCGGCGCGGACCGCGGAGTTGACGCCGCCGGGCAACACCGATAGCGCCCGGTCGTAGATGTCGCGTGACTCGTCGTACATACACGAAGGTTCGGCCGGGCGGCTGTTAGTAGTTTCTCGTCGCCTCCGACACGCTGATTACACGCGCACCTAACGTGGAGATAGATGCTCCCCTCGTCGTGGAAACGAGACTTCGCCAGCGGTCTCGTGGTCCTCGTGCCGGTGCTCGCGACCGTGTTCGTCATCACGTACTTGTACGACTTCCTGTTCGATATCATCACGCGAACCGGCATCCTCGACAACTACGAGACCATCCCCGCCGAGGCGTACGTCCCCCTGGCGCTGGCCTTCTTTCTCCTGTTCGTGCTCGCGGTCGGCTACCTGATGCGAACGACGGTCGGTGACATCATCGAGCGCGTGCTCGATGACGTGTTCAACGCGATTCCCGGGCTCCGTATCGTCTACAACGCCTCGAAGATGGCCGCCGAAACCGCCTTTTCCGGCACTGGCGACCTCCAGTCTCCCGTCAAACTCGAAGTGTGGGACGGGCTCCGGATGACTGCGTTCAAGACCGGAAAAACGACCGAAGACGGTCGCGACGTGCTCTTTTTGCCCACGTCGCCAAACATCACCACCGGCTTCGTCATCGAGGTCGAACCCCACGAGTACGACGAGACCGACGAGAGCGTCGAGGATGCGCTCACCCGCGTGTTGTCCGCTGGCTTCGGTGAGAACGAACCGGATATTCCCGATGAGATGCTGCGCGATTAAGAGAGGAGCGCCCGCACCGCAAACAGCGCGTTCTCCTTGCGCTCGCGCACGCGACGGTAGAAGTACGACAGCCACTTGTCGCCGAAGGGAACGTACTGGTAGCTCTCGTGGCCCGCACTCGCGATGTCCCGCTGTTCGTCCTCGCGGACGCCCATCAGCATCTGAATCTCGAAGCTGGTGCCGTACGCGTCGTGGAGCTCCTTCGCCCGCTCTATCATCTCGGGGTCGTGGCTCCCGACGGCGACGTGGTCTGCGTGTTCGAACAGGTACGCGAGGTCCTCGCGGTAGGCGCGGTTCACGTCGGCTTTGTCCGTGTAGGCGAGTCGCTTCGGCGGGTCGTAGGCCCCCTTCACGAGCCGGACGGTCACCGGTGTCTCGACGAGCCGTCGGAGATCATCGCGCGTCCGCTTCATGTTCGCCTGGACGCACAGCCCCATGTCGGGGTGGTCTCCGGCACAGTCAATGACGGCGTCGAGCGTCGCGTCGATGGTCGTGTGGTCTTCCATGTCGACCCAGACGAAGACGCCGGCCTCGGCGGCGGCGTCGACGATGCGCGCGAGGTTGTCGGCGAAGGTCTCGTCGCTGATGTCGAGTCCGACCTGACTCGGCTTTACAGAGATGCGCGCATCGAGACCTGCTGCCGCGATCTCCTCGACGAGTCGGATGTACGTCTCGGTGTCCTGTGTGGCATTCTCGGAGGCGTCGTAGTGTTCACCGAGGAGATTCAGTATCGCGCCGACGCCGTCGTCGTTGAGCGCACGCGTGTGGTCCAGCGCGGTCGAGATATCCTCGCCCGCGACGAACCGGTCTGCGATGGGCGGAAGCATACGTTACATACGACACCCCCAGTTAAGCCAGTATCCCTCCCATGGTCACCGGCGGACCACGGCGACTTTTATCGCTCCCCGCCGACCCGCCTGTATGCTCGCCGAGACCGTCGCCGTCGCCCTCTGGACGATGCTGCCCGCGTACATCCCGAACAACGCGGCCGTCCTGTTCGGGGGCGGTCCCCCCATCGACGGCGGCCGCACGTACGACGGCAAGCGCATCCTCGGTGACGGGAAGACGTGGCGCGGCACCGCCGCCGGCACCATCGCTGGTGTCGTCGTCGCTTTCGGCTTGAACGCCGTCGACGCCGCCGTCGCCGGCCTCGTTGGCTTCGACCTCCCAACGTTTCCGCTGCTCGCCGCTGTTGGTCTCGCCTTCGGCGCGATGCTCGGTGACATCCTCGCGTCGCTCGTCAAGCGCCGGAGCGGGCGCGCCCGCGGGGCGTCGTTCCCGGGACTCGACCAACTGGACTTCGTCGCCACCTCGCTGTTGCTCGCCTTCCTGCTCGCCCCCGCGTGGGCGAGTGACGTGTTCTCGCTCCCGGTCGTCCTCGCTATCGTCGTTGTGACGCCCGTGCTCCACCTGACAACGAACGGAATCGCGTATCTGTTGGGGCTGAAAAACGAGCCATATTAACGCGCACCTTTTTCGACACTCGGGTGTCCTCGGCGCGGCAAAGCCGCGCCTGCGGGCACCACTCGGTCGAAAAATCTGCATCAAAAAGACGCAGCCGAGCCTCCCTTCGGTCGGCGTACGCTCTCAGCTTTCCGGTGTTGAGACAGTCACGACGTGACGGCTAGATACGTGAGCCCCAAGGCCAGCAGGGAGACCGCCGTCGTGACGACGGCAACGAGACTCCCGGCGTCGAGATAATCCGAGACGCCGACGCCGAGCGCGACCGACGTCCCGTCGAACAGCCACGACACTGTCTGAATCGTCCGTAGACATACGCCCCCTGTGGCTCGGATAATACAGAGCGTTCGCGTGGATTAGACGCTCAACAGGAACAGCGTCGCGCCCGCGAGCAAGCTCTCGAACGAGAGCGTGCCGATGGCCGACAACAGGAGGAACTTCCTGTCTCCGAGTTCGGCGAGTCCCGCCGGAATCGTGAGCATCCCGCGCGTGAACAACAGGGAGTTCGAGACGGGGACGACAATCGGTCCCCAGTTCTCGAACCACTGGTCGAAGCGCCCGAGCCGCTCGTCGCTGATTCGGACCCACCGAGATTCGAGCAGGCGTTCACGCCCGAGTCGTTTGGAGGCGGTAAAGAGGGCGAACTGGCCGGCCGTCGCGCCGACCACCGCGACCGTCAGCAGGACGAACACGTCGAGCGGGCTGCCGTCGGTGAGAAACACCGCCGCCGGGATGATTCCCTCGCTCGGGACGAAATACAGCAGCATCGCCCCTTCGAGGACGAAGACCCCGAGCACGATCGCCAGTCCGAAATCCGAGGAGAGGATGTCTCTGAGTACCGGCAACGCCTCCTCCAGACGCGCGGAGAGATACTCGACGACATCGACTTGGAGGGGAACCACAGCCACGGTTTCGGGGGTGACGGTAAATCCCTTTTCGTGTCGAACGACGCGGTTTTCACCCGCGACCACCGACTGTTGGTATGCATCCGACCGACCGGCCGCGCCGACTCCGCGCGGACGGCATTCGTGATATCGTCGCCGAAACCAGGCTCTCACCGTCGGATTTCGTCGTCCCCGTCTTCGTAGACGCGACGACCGACGAGCGCGTGCCAATCGAGTCGATGCCCGGCCACGAGCGCGTCCCAGTCCACGAGATCGTCGACCGCGTCGAAGAGATACTGGTGACCGGCATCGAGTCGGTCATGCTGTTTGGCATCCCCGAGTCGAAAGACGAGGTCGGCTCGCGCGCCGACGCCGACGACGGGGTCGTCCAGCGCGCGCTCCGCCGGCTTGACGCCGAGACCGACGCCTACGTCATCGCCGACCTCTGTCTGTGTGAGTACACCGACCACGGCCACTGTGGCATCCTCGAAGGCGATGCCGAACACGACGCCCACCTGACGGTGCGAAACGACGCTACCCTCGATCGGTACGCCTCCATCGCGCAGTCGTACGCCGACGCCGGCGCGGACATGATTGCTCCCTCCGGGATGATGGACGGGCAAATCGAGACGATTCGGTCGGCGCTGGACGCCGACGGCTACGCCGAGGTTCCCATCATGGCCTACGCCGCGAAGTACGAGTCCGCCTTCTACGGCCCCTTCCGCGATGCGGCCGACGGTGCGCCGGCCTTCGGCGACCGCCGTCACTACCAGATGGACCCCGCCAATTGCCGGGAGGCACACCGCGAGGTGAGCCTCGACGTACAACAGGGTGCCGACGCGCTGCTCGTGAAGCCCGCGCTCTCGTATCTGGATATCGTCGCCGACGTGCGCGAGAACTTCGACCGCCCCGTCGCCGCCTACAACGTCTCCGGCGAGTACGCCATGCTGCACGCCGCCGCCGAGAAGGGCTGGCTTGACATCGAGGAAGTCGCCCACGAATCTCTGGTTTCTATTAAGCGTGCCGGCGCGGACCTCATCGTCACCTACTTCGGGGAGACGGTCGCCGAACGGCTCTGAGTGTGGCAAGTATTGTCGCGCGCCGGGCGTAAATCGCCCCGATAGCGCCCACAGCGCGGTTGACGACCGTCCAGAACCGAGGCGGAATAGCTCCAGCTTTCCGGCCAGAAAACAACCTTATACACACTATACTGTACGTTATTTTGAGCATACGTCCTCTTATCGGACTCAAAACTTGTCTCTTTCAACCAAGAGATTATATACCTCTCTCCCATGCCACTCGGGTGTGTATAACATGACGAAACTGGTCGAAATGCGTTCGGACGTAAACGTTTGGGCAGCAAAACTGGAAGGTGGTAGCTGATGTCGGTAGCGATTCCGCTTCAGGCCGGCATCGAAGCCATCTCGTCGGGCGTGAACTACGTGTGGATTCTCGTAGTGTGTTTCCTGATCTTCTTCATGCAGCCGGGGTTCGCGCTGCTCGAAGCGGGTCAGGTGCGTGCGAAGAACGTGGGCAACGTCCTGATGAAGAACATGACCGACTGGGTGGTCGGCGTGCTCGTATTCTTCATCTTCGGGGCGGCCTTCTCGGCGATGATTGGACAGCTGACCACGCCGGGGCTGGCATTCGACCCCGCAGGGGCGTTCGGCTACATCACCGACCCCGGCGCGGCCGGCTGGATTGACTGGTTCTTCGGCGCGGTGTTCGCCATGACCGCGGCGACGATTGTCTCCGGGGCCGTGGCAGAGCGCATGAACTTCACCGCCTACGTCTTCGTCGCCGTGGCGATGACGGCGGTCATCTACCCCGCGATGCCCGGCATCGCGTGGGGCGGCACGGGGCTGCTCTCGTCGAACGGCTTCATCGGTGACGCACTCGGCGTCGGCTACTTCGACTTCGCCGGGGCGACGGTGGTTCATATGTGCGGTGGGCTTGCCGGTCTCGTCGGCGCGAAGATGGTCGGTGCCCGCGCCGGCCGCTTCGACAGCAACGGCGACAGTCAGGCGATTCCGGGCCACTCGATGCTGCTCGCCGTGCTCGGGACGCTGTTCCTCGCCTTCGGCTGGTACGGCTTCAACGTCGGCACGCAGGCGACCGTCCTCACCGCGGAAGGTGAGTTCATGGGTGCCGCGCTCGGCCGCGTCGTCCTCAACACTACCCTCGGGATGGGTGCAGGCGGTGTCGCCGCGATGGTCGTCTCTGCCGCGTGGCAGGGGAAGCCGGACCCGCTGTGGACCGCAAACGGTCTGCTCGCCGGACTCGTCGCCGTGACCGGTGCCGTCCCCCACGTCACGTGGTGGGGCGGAATCCTGCTGGGTCTCATCGCCGGTGCGCTCGTATTGCCGACCTTCCGCTGGGTCGTCGACTCGCTGAAGATCGACGACGTGTGTGGCGTGTTCGTCGTCCACGGTAGCTCCGGTGCCATCGGCACCATCCTCATCCCGGTCTTTGCCGCACCCGGCGTGTTGTCCGCCGGCGTCGGCACCCACCTCGCGATGCAGGTCATCGGTGTCGCCGTCATCGGCATCTGGACCGTGCTCGCGTCCATCGTGGTCTTCGGCATCGCCGACGCGCTGTTCGGACTGCGCGTCTCCGACGCCGAAGAGGAGGAAGGACTCGACAGCTCCGAACACGGTATCTCGGCGTACCCCGAGTTCGTCGGCGACAGCGGTGCCGGCAGCCGTAGTAGTGGCGCAGTCTCGGCCGACGGCGGCCGCGTGGAGACGGACGGCGGTGTTGCGACAGACGGAGGTGACAACGAATGAGTGACGAAATCAAACTCGTGATGGCGTACATTCGTCCGGACAAGCTGAGCGACGTGAAACAGGGACTCGCCGAGGTCGGCGCACCGTCCTTGACGGTGACGAACGTGTCGGGCCGCGGCTCACAGCCGGCGAAGACCGGCCAGTGGCGCGGCGAGGAGTACTCGGTCGACCTCCACCAGAAGGTCAAAATCGAGTGCGTCGTCGCCGATATCCCCGCAGACGAGGTGGCCGAGGCCATCTGTGCGGCGGCGAAGACCGACGAGAAGGGCGACGGCAAGGTGTTCGTCCTCCCGGTGGATGAGGCCTACCAGATTCGCACGGGGAAGACGGGGCCAGAGGCCGTCTAACCGTGTCGGAGCCGTCTCCCCGGTCCGAGACCGACCCGGTCGGCCGGGCCGCTATCGACGGGGCGAGACGGGCTGAACGCGCGGGCCACGTCGACGGATACGCCCCGCTCATCGACTTCGACGCGCTCGACGCTCGGACGGTCGCCGTCCGGCTGCAGGTCGCACCGACTGCCCTCGACGGCGTCGTCGAGATGCTCGCCGACCACGCGGTCACGGTCTTCGAGACCACCGGTCGGCTGAACGTCTTCGCCGTCTGTCGGTTTTCGACCGACGACCGCCGGGACGCGTTCCTCGCGACGCTGGCCGGCGACGACTGCGTGCGCGACGTACAGACGAACCCGGCGCTGCGGACGGTCGTCGAGGGGGACGCGACCAGCCTGCTGTAGTCGCGGCAACTTTTGACACGCGCACCGGTGTCAGCCGGCGAGCGCGACCGATTTTTGGTGCACACTTGTGCAAAAACACGAGCTCCGATGACCGGTTTCTGGCTACTCATCGATCTTAAACACGTAATGTTCTACCGTATTCTGGACGACCGTCCGCGAGTGGTCAAAAATCGTGCGGCTGTCTACTATACGCTTATGTAGCTCTCTTTCATCACGACCGGACGAGATGTACGAGACAATCGTTGCAGAATCGAGTTAAAAACGAATAATCACGAACCGCTCGAGGGAGGGGTATGACCGCGTGGCACAGGCGTCACTCGACCTCGGTGCAGTAGTCGACGCCGTCAACGCCGTCTGGGTGCTCACGGTCACCTTCCTCATCTTTTTCATGCACGCCGGCTTCGCGATGCTCGAAGCGGGCCAGGTCCGCTCGAAGAACGTCGCGAACCAGCTGACGAAGAACATGCTCACCTGGAGCGTCGGCGTCACCGTCTTCTTCCTGCTCGGCGTCACGGTCTCGAAGGTCGTCGCCGGCCTCACCGTCGGTCCGTCCTTCACCCTCTTTTCCGTGTTCGACGCATCCAACGCCGTCGCCGACGGCGGCGGCTGGGTGAACTGGCTCTTCGGTGCGGTGTTCGCCATGACGGCGGCGACGATCGTCTCTGGTGCCGTCGCCGGCCGCATGAAACTGCGCGCGTACGTCACCTACACCATCACCCTCGCGGCCATCATCTACCCCGTCGTCCTCGGGTTCACGTGGGGTGAAGGGTTCCTCTACCAGCTCGGCTTCACCGACTTCGCCGGCGGGATGATCGTCCACGGGGTGGGCGGGCTCGCCGGGCTGACCGCGGCGTACATCGTCGGGCCGCGGCTCGACCGCTACAACGCCGACGGCTCCGTGAACGTGATTCCGGGCCACTCGGTCAGCTTCGCCGTGCTCGGCACGCTCATCCTCGCCTTCGGCTGGTACGGGTTCAACATCGGCACGGCCGCGACTCCGCTTGCCGGTGACGGGACCGCGCTCGGCGCCTTCGCCGGTGTCGGCCGCGTCGCGCTCACCACCACTCTCGGGATGGCCGCCGGCGCGATGGGTGCCGGACTGGTCGCGCTGTACCGCACCGGCAAGGTCGACACGCTGTACGTCGCCAACGGCATGCTTGCCGGGCTGGTCGGTATCACTTCGAACACGGACATCATCGTCTGGCCGGCCGCGCTCCTCATCGGCGGACTGGCCGGCGCACAGCTACCGATCGTCTTCTCGTTCGTCGAGAAGCGGCTCAAAATCGACGACGTGTGTGCGGTCTTCCCGGTCCACGGGAGCGCGGGCGTACTCGGAACGCTGCTCGTCGCCGTCCCGGGAATGACGGTCTCGTCAGTGAGCATCGACCCCGTCGCGCAGGTGGTCGGCGTGCTCGTCATCGGTGGCTGGACCGTCCTCGCGACGGCGGGCGTCTTCGGCGCGTTCAAGCTACTCGGCGAGATTCGCGTCTCCCGCGAGCACGAACTCGAAGGCCTCGATATCTCCGAACACGGTGTCGACACCTACCCCGAGCTCGGCAAGCCGGAGACGGTCGCCGACGGTGGCTGGGTTGAGTCGAACGGCGTGGTCCGCCCCGACGGCGGCCGACCGAACGACGGCGGCATCAAGCTCGTGATGGGGTTCATCCGCCCGGACAAGCTGAGCGACGTGAAACAGGGACTCGCCGAGGTCGGCGCACCGTCCTTGACGGTGACGAACGTGTCGGGCCGCGGCTCGCAGCCGGCGAAGACGGGCCAGTGGCGCGGCGAGGAGTACACGGTCGACCTCCACCAGAAGGTGAAAGTGGAGTGTGTCGTCGCCGACATCCCCGCTGACGAGGTCGCGGCGGCGATTTCGGACGCCGCCCACACCGACGAGAAGGGCGACGGCAAGGTGTTCGTCCTCCCGGTGGATGAGGCCTACCAGATTCGCACGGGGAAGACCGGCACCGACGCGGTCTGAAGCCGGCGTTCTTTTCTCCCGGTGCTCGCATACTCGGGTATGACTGACGACCTCATCGCGGCGCTTCGGGACGCCGACGCCGTCCAGTACGGCGAGTTCGAGCTCTCACACGGCGGCACCTCCGAGTACTACGTCGACAAGTACCTCTTCGAGACGGACCCTCACTGTTTGCGACTCATCGCCGAGGCGTTCGGCGAGCGACTCGACGGCACTCGCCTCGCCGGTGTCGCGCTCGGTGCGGTCCCGCTCGTCGCCGCCACCAGCGTCGAGACCGACACGCCGTACGTCATCGTCCGGAAGAAGGCCAAGGAGTACGGCACCGGCAACCAGATCGAAGGTCGCTTCGAGGCGGGCGAGGAGGTCGTCGTCCTCGAAGACATCGCGACGACCGGCCAGTCCGCCGTCGATGCCGTCGAGGCGCTGCGCGATGCCGGCGCGGTCGTGAATCGCGTGCTTGTGGTTGTTGACCGTGAGGAGGGTGGCCGCGAGAACCTCGCCGAGCACGACGTGGAGATGGAGGCGCTCGTCACCGCGTCGGATTTGCTTGAGGACAGGTAGGCCGGCTTCGTTTCTGGCTGTCTTGCCACTGTACGGCTTTGTTCTGGTTCCGACAGCGCCGCTTCGTTTGTGCTGGCTTCCGACAGCACTGCAATCACTCTCGTTGCTTGGCCCCGGGGAAACCGCACCCGCACCGGGCGCTCGCGTGTCGCTTTTTGCTCCCGCTCGCTGGCCCGCGGTCTCCGACCGCTCTCCCAACCCTCCCCCGGACCGCACACGCTCGCACGGCGAGCGGTGCGGTAGGCCACCGCCACAGTTGCTTGTGCGGTGGCGTGCGGCTCGGCGCGCACGAGGCGCGCCGTCTCTCGTACGAGGTCGTCGCGAGGGAACCGAGCGACGGCGTGTCAGCGCGTGTGCTGACAGTGGATGAACGAGCGAAGCGAGTGAATCGGCTGGGGAGGCTCGTGGTGCTGTCGCTGTGCTGTGTCCGGGGCCAAGCAATCAGGGTGGTGTCGGTGCTGTTGGACTCAAACGAGCTAACACTCGAAAAACGTCCAGCCTCGCCAGAACAGCCGGTTCAGCTCTCAGGCTCCTCGACCCGCTCCTCACCGCTGAAGTGCGCCGAATTGTCCTTCGGCTCGTAGCCCAACGCCTCCTTCGCGCGCTCCAGCGAGTAGTACTTCCGGTCGTTGTCCGAAATCCCGTAGACGATTTCGTACTCGTACTCGGCTTCCAGCGCGCGCTGGTGGAGGTGGGCGCAGTCGCGGTGAGACAGCCACATCGCCTGCCCGCGCTCGTAGTCGATGGGCGGGTGGGCCTTCGTGAGGTTGCCGATGCGGATGTTACAGACGGCCACGCCGTGCTCGTCGTGGTAGTAGCGACCGAGGGTCTCGCCGGCGACCTTCGAGACGCCGTAGAAGTTTCCCGGCCGGGGAAGCTCCGTGCCGTTGAGCTTGAAATCGTCGTCCGTCCGGTAGAGGTCGGGTTTGCGCTCGGTCTCGAAGTGACCGACGGCGTGGTTCGAAGAGGCGTAGACGAGCTTCTCGACGCCGGCGTCGATGGCCGCGTCGTAGAGCACCTTCGTCCCGTGGATGTTGTTCTGGAGCACCGACTCCCACGGAGCGTCGCGTCGGGGGTCGCCCGCGAGGTGGACGACGGACTCGACACCGTCACAGGCTTCGGCCATCAGGTCGGCGTCGGTCACGTCGCCGACGAAGTAGTCGGCGTCCGGCTCCTCGGCTGGCTGGCTGTGGTACAACAGCGTCCAGTCGTACTCGTCGCCGAGACCGTCGAGGATGGCCCCGCCGACGCGCCCACCCGCGCCGGTCAACAGGACGGGGTCGTTCATACCCGAAGGTGGGGGGACCGAGACAAGAAACGTGCGGTTCGACCGCTCGCCCGCCGAGGATACCCTTATCGGTCCTCCGTCGAATCCACGGGTATGTCCACCACCGACGGTCCGAACGGTCTCGCCACGCTCACTGTCGAGGACGGCGTCGCGGAGCTTCGACTCGACAACCCCGACCGGAAAAACGTCTTCTCCCCCGGGCTTGGCGAGGATATCATGACTCACCTGCTCGCCGTCGAGGACGACGAGTCGGTCGCCGCGCTCGTCGTGACGGCCGCAGGGGACGTGTTCTGTGCCGGGCTCGACTTGGACGTGATGACGGGCGAAGACGAGGACGCTATCCACTCGTTGCTCGACCGACTCGACGCCGTCCGGCGGTGGCTGGCGTCGGCTCCCGTCCCGGTCATCGTCGGAGCGACGGGGGCCGCCCCCGGAGCCGGTGCCGTCCTCGTCGCCCACACTGACATCCGCGTGCTCGGCGAGGGGACGCGGCTCTGGTGGCCCGAGGTCCGGCTCGGCCTGCGCGCGTACCACGAGACGGTGAATCTCGCCGCCGCCGTCGGGCTTCCGAAGGCGACCGAGCTGATGTTGCTCGGCGAAGACGCGGCCCTCGACGCGCGAGAGGCCCGACGGCTCGGCTTCGCGAACCGCGTCGTCGATCCCGCGGACGTGGACGCCACGGTACGGGAGATGGCGGCGACGGTCGCCGAGCGCGATGCTGCCCACGGCCAGATTCGCGACTACGTTGAGGTGTTGCGCCACGCCCGCCGGGAACAGCTCTCGGGCAGCGAGCAGTTCGCCCGCGAGCGCGCCCCCTGATTCCGGGACGACCAAGACGCCCGCGCCCGTGTGTCGGGTATGGACGCCACCGACGCCGAGACCGCCTGCTTCGAAGCCGGAATCAAGTTCGGCACGCTGTACCACCAGTTCGCGGGCACCCCCGTCGCGCCCGACTCCACCGAGTCGCTCGAACGCGCGATGGAGGAGGCAATCGAGAACCAACCGTTCTGTGAGTCGGTCACCGTCGCCATCCACGAGTCGCGCGTGCGGGAGGCAATCGACCACGCCGAAGCCTACACCGAACTCACCGGCTCGCTGATGGACGTACGGATGCGGATTCACTACGAGGGTATCGACGTGGAGACGGCGATGGCGATGGAGGACGGCTATCCCCGGATGCGGGTCGTCGACGTGTCGGACAACGACTAAGCCGCTTCACGTCGAGTCGCCGATATGTCACTCAGTATCTTCGACCGGTTGGACGACGCCGTCGCGGCGGCGCGGTCGCTGCTGCTCCCGTTCGACACCGGCCGCTGGCTCCGGCTGACGGTGCTCGCACTGCTCGTCGGCGGCGGTAGCTCCGTCGGCGGGAGCGCGGGCGCGACCGCCGGCAACCTCCCCGGTCCCACCGACGTTTCCGGACAACTCCCTAACGTCGACGTGCTCGTGCTCGTCGCCGCAGTCGTCGGGATACTCCTCCTCGTCGGACTCATCGTCGGCTATCTGGCCTGCTGTTTCGAGTTCGCGCTCGTGGACGGACTCGCGACCCGAGAGGTGTCGATTCGGGCGAACGTACGCCGGTACGCCGGACAGGCCGCCCGGCTGTTCGGGTTCCGACTCGTCGTCTTTCTGCTCGCCGCCGCGGTCGTTCTCCTCCCGGTCGCCGCCGTGTTCGACTTCTCGCTTGATATCCAGCCGGATGCGTTCACCCTCTTCGGCGTGCTCGGTATCCTCGCGACGCTGCTCGTCGCGGCCGTCGTCGCCGGGACGGTGCACGTCCTGACGACGATGTTCGTCGTGCCGACGATGTACGCGACCGACCGTGGCGTGCTCGCCAGCTGGCGACACGTCTGGGGCGGACTCACCGACCACCCGTTCGAGACGGTCGGCTTCGTCCTGTTGTCGACGTTTCTGTCGGGGGCGGCGCTGGCGATGGTCGGGACCGTCGCCGGTATCGTCGGGCTCGTGGTCGTCGTCCCGGTCGCAGTCGTAAGCATCGCCGCGTTCGGCCTGCTCGGGCCGCTCGGACTGGTGGTCGTCGTCCCGGTCGTCCTGCTCGGTGTCCTCTCGCTCGCCGTCATCTCGGCTACACTCCGGGTGCCGGTCGTCGTCGGGATGCGCTACTACGCGCTGTTGGTGCTTGCCGACCTCACCGGCGTCGACCTGCTGGAAGCGACCCGCGAGGCGACCGACATCGCCGCGCCGCGGTAGATTCCACTTTCACTTTCGGGCGCGTTTATAAGGTAACGCGTGCCAACTGTGGCGTATGAGCCAATCCAGCTTCGACGACGAGGAACTGTTCGGTGAGGCGGCCACGGAGATGCGCGCCGAGGTGGAGGATGCACTGGCCGAGGCGTGGCGCGCGCTCCCCGACCCCGATGACGTGTGGGACGTGGACGCCGACAACACGCTCGGCGTGTTGAACGCACTGAAGGGTGCCCTCGACACCGGCGACGCCACGGAGCAGTTGCGCGAGGCCAAAAAGCAGTTCGTCATCGGCCAGCGCGCCGATGCCTTCGAGGACGCCGGCGACCTCGAAGCCGAAATCGAAGAGCTGGAATCCTTGCTCGGCGACATCGAGACGGCCCACGAGGAGGCGTCTGACCTCGCCTCGACCCTGCCGGGGCTTCGTGGCGCACTCGACGACGCCGTCGACGACGACAGCGAGTAGCTACCGGTCGACGACGGCCGCCATCACGTTCGCCAGCGCCGCCGCCGCCTCGTCGAGCAGTTCCTCACCCAGCGCCGCGCTCGCGTCGTTCGGGTCGCCGATGTTGCCCGACTCCGTGAACGCCTCGAAGTCGTACGCGATGTTCGTTCCGTCGACGAAGACGCCGAAGTTCTCACCCATCCCCTCGGCCGCCTCCTCGAATCGCTCCTCGCGCACCAGTTCGGGGTACAGATGCATCATGAGGGAGGTCTCGACCCCGCCACCGTGGCCGAGTGGCACGTCCGAAGCGACCACATCGAACCACGTGAACGGGACGGCGTAGCCGTCCTCGTCGCGGGTGACGCGCCCGCAGAGTTCACGCAGCGCGTCGGTGTTGCCCCCGTGGCCGTTGACGACGACCACGCGGTCGAAGGTGTCGGCCAGCGACCGGACGCTGTCGCCGACGTACGCGCGGAAGCTGTCTTCGGTCACCCACATCGTCCCGTCGAACGCCCGGTGTTCCTCCGCGACGCCGACCGGAATCGTCGGTCCGACGACCGCTTCACCGTCGTACGCCGCCGCGCCCGCCTCCGCGATGGCTGCCGCCGAGAGGTGATCGACCCCAAGCGGGGCGTGTGGCCCGTGCTGTTCGGTGCTCCCGACCGGAAGGAGGGCCACGTCGGCGTCGCTGTCTCTCGCGTCCGTCCACGACTGCTCGCTCAGCTTCATACCTCATCCCCGACCACTGCGAGCAAGAAGCCGACGGTTCGTTAAAACAGCTCGTCGGCGTGGATGGTGCCGTCCTCGTCGCTCCCGCGGACGGTCACCTCCTGTCCGAGTCGGACCTCCTCGCTCGTCACGACCGTCCGGGCCTCCTCGCCGTTGTCGAGCATGACGGGGTCGCCCGTCTGGACGACCGTGCCCGTGAACTCGACGGTGTCGCCGGCCGTCACAGCCGAGTCGTCGTCTGTGGTCGAGTCGGCATCTGCGCCCGACTCTGTGCTTGACGACGACCCGGATTCGGATTCGGCGTCGGAATCGCCGGCGAACGCACCCAGCCCCGTCTCGTCCGGTTCCTGTTCTTCCGTCTCGACGGCTCCCGACGCGGCGGTCGCACCGTCCTCGAGCAGGGAGACGGTCGACTGCCAGCCGGCGGAGGCTTCGAGGTCGTCCTGCCAGCCGTCCTGAATCTCTACGTCGGTACACGACACCTCGTCGCCGGGCGCGATATCGAGGTCGGCCTTGTCGCCCCAGAGCGCGACCCGGATGTCCCCCGTCTCATCCTGTACCCGGATGTTCCGCACCTGTCCCTCGCTGCCGTCGTCGCGGTCGAAGGTGCGTTTCGGGTCAGCAGAGCGAACGACGCCGGCGATGTCGACAGTCTCGTCCATCTCTACGTCGGCGATGTCGGTCGTCTCGGGGACGTACTGCACGTCGTCGTCGGTCTCCTCGACCGCGCCGCGGTCCCCGACGTGGAGTTCGAGCGAGCCGTCCCGTTCCCGGACGTAGCCGTCGATCACCTCGACGGTCGTGCCGGGTTCGAGCTCCTCGGCGCGGGTGGCCTGGTCGTCCCAGAGGGTGACGCGGACGCGACCCGTCTCGTCGCCGAGGGTGAGATTCGACACGCGGCCCTCGCTGCCGTCGTCGCGGTCGAAGGTGCGGACGGTATCAGTCGAGAGGACGCGTCCGAGCAGATTCACGTCCGACTGGCCGATGGTGAGCGCCTCGATGGCCGAATCGTCGCCCACGTCCACGTCGACGGTTGCTTCGGCGTCCCCCTCGACGCGGTCGGCACTCACTTCGAGACCGTTGTACCCTTCGTTCGGGCGGCCGCTGATGCGCAACACTTGGCCGGCTTCCAGTTCTTCCGCCGCGGCAGCTGCGTCCTCGTCCCACAGCGCGACGCGGACCCGACCCGTCTCGTCTGCGACCTCGATGTTACACACCTGTCCGTCCTCGCCCTCGTCGCGCTCGAAGGTGCGAACCTCGCCGATGGACAACACCTTCGCGAGGAACTTCACCTCCTCCATGCCGGGTTCGATGTCGGCGATACCCTCGACTTCCCCCTCGGTGAGTTCGTGTGCGAGCAGCATGGCAGCGGTTTCTTCGTCGGCGAGCCCGCCCATCTGCTCGACCTTCGCCTCCACCGCCTCCTCGAACTCTTCGAGAGAAACGTCCTCGGCATCGAGGTCCTCGTAGACCTCCTCGATGTCGCTCATAGTTACAGATTCCATGTGAGGGTCGCGATTAAGGATTGTCGTTGGCTGACGGTCACGCCGGGTGTGGCGCGGCCTCCCGTATCAACCTCCGGTCGGGGAATCGCAAGCCCTTTAGCCGAAACCGCGAATGGATAGATAAGTCCGGTTAGGGTAGTGGACTATCCTCTTGGCTTGCGGAGCCAGGGACCAGCGTTCAAATCGCTGACCGGACGTACTTCTACACGCCGAGCCGCTGGACCCTGAGTTGGTGTGCGTCAGTTTCTCACAGTAGCGTCCGCTATCCGAACAGTGACCACATATCACGACTCTTGAGGGGTCGCTGTCGAGAGGCGCATATGGCACAGACCGCCATCGAGGCAGTGGACGACGCCCGCGAGATCCTCCGGCACGAGCGCCGACGTGTCGCCGACGAGCGCGAGGCGTTCGACCGCTTTGCCCGCCTGCTGGCCGGCGTCGAATCCGAGACGCCCACCGCGACGACCGGCTCGCGTACGCTCCTCGGCGACGGGGGCGTGTCGGCCGGGGCACGCGCCGTCCGCGACCACTACCAGTCGACCGTGATGTCGGTCCCCCACTACGACAGCGAGTACGGCGACAGCTACCGGGAGAGTCTCGCCATCGAGTTCGGTCCCGACGTGGCTGTCGCCCTCGAATCGGGCTTCGACGCCCGGACGAAACAGGCCGTCCACGCCGCTGCCCGCGACGCTCACGCCGACCGTGTGCGGTTCGTCGACGCCCTCGACGCCGAGGCGGCGGCCCTCACGGACTACCGTGAGACCTGTCTCGCCATCGCCGATGAGCGTCTCGCCGTCGCCGAGGAGGCGCACGGCTGCGAGGAGTACGGAACGCTCGACGCGCTCCGCACCCGGTGTCTCACTCTCGAAGCCGACTGTGATGGCTTGGCCGGCGAGCGCCAACAGGCGGTTCGTGCCTGCCGTGCCGACCTCGGTCTCCCTGACGCCTACCCGAACCTCCAGGAGTACCTGTACGCGCCGCTAGAGACTGACTATCCCGTGCTCGCTGCTACGACCGATATCGCCGCCCAGCTGCGTGACTGCCGCCAGACGGTCGAGGAGCGACTCGCGGTCGCGAGCTAGCGACGACCGACGTTTTCAGGCTTGGGCCCGACAACTCCGTATGGACGTTTCGCTTGTCGACCGACTTCGCGCCGGGGTCGCAGTCTTCAACGCCGGCCACTACCACGCAGCCCACGACGCGTGGGAACCGCCCTACCGCGAGGCGACCGGCGACCGCCGCGACTACCTGCAGGGACTCATCCAGTTTGCCGCCGCCGCCCACCACGTCACGACCGGGAACCGCGAGGGAGCACAGGGACTCGCCGACAGCGCGCTCGAGTACCTCGACGGACAGGACGGCGACATCGACCTCGCGCCCGTCCGCGCGTGGCTCACTGCCTGTCGCGACGACTACGACCGAGTCGAAGGCACACGCCCGCCAGACCTCACCTACGCCGGGCAACGGCTCGACGTGCGCGACCTCCAGTACCCGGCAATTGCGGTGGCTGCTCCACTGGTCGCGGAGGCGACCGGCTACGACGCCGACCTGCTGGAAGCGGGGGCTGAGTTCGCGCTCGCCGACCTCCCCGGCGAGCCGAGCAGTCCCTTCGTCACGCTCGTGCTCGATTTCCTCCACGGGGAGCGACGGGGCGTCATCGTTCACCGACTCGACCAGCACGTCACCCGTAGACAGGCCCGCGAGGACGACGTGGCCGGGCTGTTCGACCCGTGAGCGAGTGTGTGGTCTGCGGGAGTTCTGTCTCCGTCAGCGACGCCTGCGTCCACTGTGGCACGCCGGTGTGTGAGACGCACCGCGACCCATCGGCCCACGACTGTCCCGGCGTCGAAAGCGACAGCGACCGGTGGTACACGAACCCCGACGTCGGCCGCGCCGACACCGAGTCGAGCGCGACGGGCGGAACCGACCGCTCGAACCCGCGGCGGGTGGCGGTCGGCGTCCTCGCCGTCGTCGCCGTCGCGCTCGCCGGGACCGCGGTCTTGGCTGCGACGACCGCCCCGCTCACCTTCGACGAGTCACGGGCCGAATCGCGCATCGTCGCCGAGACGAACGAGGTGCGAAGCGAGCGCGGACTGGAGCCGCTGGCCGGAGACGCCTCGCTCGCGCAGGTGGCACGAGCACACAGCGCGGACATGGCCAGACAGGACTACGTGGACCACGTCGCGCCCAACGGCTCGACGCCGGCAGACCGGCTCCAGCGGTTCGGAATCGAGTGTTACGCGGCGGAGAACATCTACTACACCGAGCAAGGAGGACTGCTCGTCACAGAGGGAACCTACGCCGAGCGAACGGTCGAAGAGTGGCTCGATTCGCCCGCCCACCGCGAGACGCTGCTCGACGCTGACGCCAGCCGCCAGGGTATCGGACTGGTGCGGGCGAACGGCCACATCTACGTGACTCAGCTAGTGTGTTAGGTTCGCCGGGCGATTCACCTTTGCCGCTCGCGAGTGAGTTTCACGCGTGGACACCTTCGATATCGGCGGCGACCTGACGGTGAACAGACTCGGCTTCGGTGCGATGCGGCTCTGCGGTGAGGATATAATCGGCCGGCCGGACGACGAGGCGAACGCCCGCGCGGTCGTCGAGCGCGCGCTCGAACTCGGCGTTGACTTCATCGACACGGCAGACTCCTACGGGCCGGGGACGAGCGAGCGCATCCTCCGAGAGGCGGGCGCACCCGAGGATGCCGTCGTCGCGACGAAGGCTGGACTCCTGCGGGAGTCGGGCGGCGACTGGATTCCCCACGGCGACCCAGACTATATTCGGAATCAGGTGCTCGTCTCCCGCGATCGACTCGGCGTCGACACCATCGACCTGTATCAGTTCCACCGGCCCGACCCGGACACCGACTTCGAGGCGTCCGTCGAGACGTTCGCGGAGCTGAAAGACGACGGCTTCATCGACCACGTCGGTCTCTCGAACGTGACCGTCGAGCAGTTAGAGACGGCCCGCGACATCGTCGACATCGCCACGGTGCAAAACCAGTACAACGTCGCCCACCGGCCCGACGAGGACGAGCGCGTCCTCGACGCCTGCGAGGAGTACGATATCGGCTTCATCCCGTGGTTCCCGCTCGCGGCGGGCGACCTCGACGAGGTCGACGGAATCGACGATATCGCCGACGCACACGGCGCCTCTCGGTATCAGGTGGCGCTGGCGTGGACGCTCCACCGCTCTGACGTGATGCTCCCGATTCCGGGCACGTCGAGCGTCGACCACCTCGAAGCCAACGTCGCGGCCGGCGACATCGGCCTCTCGGTCGACGAGATGGCGCGGCTCGGCTAGTCAGACACACGTCCGACTCGATTTTTTGTCCGGCGGGCCGTGAGTAGAGGGTATGACACGGTTCGTCGGGGGACGCTGGACGCGCGAGGGCTGGGTGGCGGTCGTCTTCGCCGACGGCTACGAGTCCACGACGGTGTACGCCGAAATCGGGCAACTGTGGGGTGATCTCGAAGAGACGGCAGAGCGCATCCTCGTCGACGTACCGATCGGGCTCATCGAGGAGGGTGACCCGACGCGTGAGCCGGATGAACTCACCAGACGCGTCGTCGGTCCACAGGCCGGTGAGGTCCGGACGCCGCCCGTTCGGGAGGCGACGCGCAAGCGACGGTATCCGGCCGCGACCCGGGTGATGGAGCGCAAGACCGGGCAGTCGCTCTCGGAGGCGGCCTTCGCCGCCAGCGAACCGATTGCCGCGGTCGATGAACTGCTGCAGGAGGTCCCCGAGACGCGTGCGGTGTTCGGCGAGTCACACCCGGAACTCTGTTTTCGCGCGTTCGCCGGCGAGCCGCTGGAGTACAACCGTCGCCACGCGGGCGGCTACGCGGAGCGGATGCGCGCGCTCGCGGAGTTCGACCACGACGCGCCGCCGACGGTGCAGTCGGCCGCGGAGGCCGTCGCCGGTCATCCGGTCAACATCGAGGCGGTGCTGGATGCGCTCGCGCTCGCGTACACCGCTCGACCCGGAAGCGAGCCGCTGCGGACGCTCCCGGCGGATCCGGAGACGGACGCAACGGGGTTGGAGCTGTGTCACTACTATCGCGGGACCGACCTGCTGGCGTGAGCCGCGGCTGGTCGGCGTAAAAAAACGAAGAAAGTCGTCAGTTTAGAGTCGGGTGACGTTCGTCGCGCGCGGGCCCTTCTCGGCCTGCTCGATGTCGAACTCCACTTCCTGTCCCTCTTCGAGGTCCGGACCGCCGACGTCCTCCATGTGGAAGAACACGTCCTCGTCTGCGTCCTCGGTGTCGATAAAGCCGTAGCCGCCGGTGTCGTTGAAGAAATCAACCTTACCTTGTGCCATACTCCAGTCTCTGTCTACCCACGTATAAGGCTGCGGATTCACGTCCCAGACTGTGTGAGGTATTCTCTTGTCCCTCCCTCCCGGAGTATCGGGCATGTTTCGTCGGCTCCGCGCTACCGCCCCCGCTGGTCTCGTCCCGCTCGCGTGGCTGTTCACCCTCGCGGCCGCCCGCGGGTGGATTTCGACCCGGACCGTCGCCATCGGTCTCGGCGTGATGGCGACGCTGCTCGCGCTGTTTGCCCTGCTGTCGGCTCGCGAGATGGCCCAGTCCCGCGTGCTCCGGGCGTGGCTCGCGGTGGTCGTCGGTGGCTTCTTCCTGACCGCCGTGGGACTGTACGCCGTCACGGCGACACAGCCACAAGTCGCCCGCCTCGCCGTCGCCGGGTGGATGCTCCTGCCCGCGATGGGGCTGGTCTTCACCGGCCGGTTCGACGCGGCATACGCGCGTGTACACACTCTCGGTGGCTTCCTCGCGGCCGCCGGTACGGTCGCCTTCCTCGCGGCCGCCGACATCGCCGCACTCGCCGGACTCACGTGGGAAGCAGTCTCCACCGGTGGAACTGTCCTCGTCGCCGTCGGACAGACGGCCGGGATTCTCGCCGCGACGCTCGGAGAGTCGTAATCCAGCGCCGTTCGACGGTGAGTGCGACTACTCTGCTCTCCCGCCCGCTTGGAGCAGTCGCCGCCGCGAGGTGGGCCTCTCCTCGTCGCCGTCGGCTGGTGTCATCGTGTCTCTCTGCATCCGCTGGTCAGTTGAGAGGCTCTTTGTCTCGATGTACAGCTCGTGCAACGCTCGGGGCGTCAGCCGGACTAGCACCTTTTCGCGGTCGTCCTTGTTGCGCCGTTCAGGAGTGAACGTCAGCACCCAGTCTTGGCCCTGCTCACCGTCACCGGCCGGCCCAAGCGAGATTGTCTGAGCCAGCTCGTCGGGAACGTAGTGCCACTTATTATCTCGAAACCGTGGGTAGTGTCCTTCCGGGCGGGGGTTCTCGGGATCGACGTCGTCTTCGCTCATGCGAGACCGGCCTCCTCGAAGGCATCGTTCACAACGTCAGGTGTCGGTGCATTCAGATACGGTTCGATGGCCTGGAACGAGTCCTAACCACCAACCTGCATCACGACGCGGGGATTCACCTGCTTCTCTACAAGGAGGCGCTGCGCAAACCGCCGGCGGAGGTCGTGGCTGGAGACGTACCGATAGTCGTCGTCCCCAGTTGCTTCCGCCGCACGCTCGGCAGTCCGCTTCACGACATCTCGGACGCCGCGCTCGGACAGTTCTACGAGCGGCTGATGCCGGTTCACTCATTGTACTCCGACCGGTATGTAGCCGAAAGGTAATGACGCACACCTGTAACAATACCGAATATGGGTAGTCCACCAGAGATAGATTGGCTCACCGCCATGAGGTTAGAACTTGAACGGTATCGTGAAGAACGCGCCGAAGATACCGTTACTCTACATGATATATACGATTTTTCTGAATCCCGGCTGGCAAAACAGTTCCCCGAGAACGACCATGTGAGAGCCAAAATCAGACAGTTGCTACAGCGATTGCGCGACCATGGTGAGGTGGAATTTCTTGATGACGAGGGGACTTACCAAATCAGAGAGATTCAATTGAAAAATTCTACAGGCTTGTCTCTCCCTGTCGAAACAGATGACACAGGGGCTGTAGACACCCACACTCTCGGGCTGTATCTCATTCCGGTGAACGACGATTGGCGAGAGAGGTTTGAGAACTCGGTCGAAGAGCCGCACGACTTACATCAGTATGAGAACGTACCCCCACAAGTAGAAGGATTAGACCGGCTCCGGATTTGGGGGACGACCGAAACCGACGGCGACAAGAAACAATCGGCAATCGACCAAATGAGTCCTGATGATTGTCTTCTCTTCTACCACGCTGGCGAGTTCTTCGCTGGTGGTACTGTTGGTCGTACATTCGAGAACTCCGATGTTGGGGAACTGTTATGGAACAATCCCGAGAGCCGATACCTCTTCACGGTTGAAAATTTCACGCATAGCGTTTCCCCGATTAAGATAGTATGGGATATGGTAGGCTACGAAAGTCGGCAAGTCGTTCAAGGATTCACCCGTGTTGCGGACGACCGTGTATCCAACATCCGCGAAGAGCATGGGTCGCTTGAATCCCTAATCCTCAAATCGGATAGCGGAGAGCCGTCACCGGAAGAGATTGAGGAAGAGAAATCCGAGTTGACACAAGCGGTTGAGTCGGAACCAGAACTAACCGAAGACGATACAGAGTTCGTTGAGACACGTCGAAAAGCACGTGACAGCGCGTTTCGAGAATTAGTCCGGGACGCCTACGACAACACCTGTGCCGTCTGTGGGAGTCAACGCGAGTCGCCTGACGGGAATCCCGAGGTAGAGGCGGCTCACATCTTCCCTCATTCAGAGGGCGGAAGCGACGACATTCGGAACGGCATTGCCCTGTGTAAGTTTCATCATTGGGCGTTCGATTCCGGGTGGCTGTCGTTCACCGACGACCACGAAATTATCGTAGCCGAGGCCACCGACAAGAACGGCTACCACGAACTCAAGCAACTTGAGGGGCGGTGGTTACGACTTCCGGAAAACGAAGAGGCACATCCCCATCCGATGTTTCTTGAGCAACATCGTGAAATTCAACAGTTCGACTGATAATGGGTGTGAATCAACCGCTTAACGTCGATTCCAGTCAAGGTCGTCATACCGACTCGCCGCCGCCCACAGCCGCGAGACGACCGCGAGAGAACAGTATGTTAGGATAGAGAGCGCACGGCCTTGTTCTCGAACTCGCTCAAGCCGTTAGAGAGCCTTCTACAAGTAGCGCCCCAATCCCCTCGATTAGTTAACGAGCGCTTGCACGCAGGCGTCACGCGTCTCTCATAGTTGTCGTGGTGAATGCTTTGCCTCAAGACTCGAAATTGGCACGCTGGGGGTGCTATACTCCGTAATTCTTCTCGGAATAGGGGAAGGACTGAAACGGCCACGGCACGCACAACGCAGTGAAGCGCCCGACGGTACAGGGGTGCGTGCTGTGGCCGGTTCAAATCTCGCGGGGAAACACGGTGATATAGGGTCGAATCCCTACGCCGTATTGCGAATCCAATCGGCGCCGAAAAGGAATGCCGCCTCCCCGATTTGAACGAAGGAAGACGGTCGCTCACTTCGTTCGCGCTGCGACTTCCAGGCTCAAATCGGCTCGGCGTTGCTTCTTCACTGCTCGCTACGCTCGCAGGTTCAGAATATGCCGCCTCCCCGATTTGAACGGGGGACAGCTCGATCTTCAGTCGAGTGCTCTCCCAGTCTGAGCTAAGGCGGCTCAACTCGAACGACACGACGGGCGTGAAAAAGCGTTTCCATCCGCGATAGAATCGCTGTGGGCAAGCCGGTCGACCGAGCAACCGAGGCGGTGGCCTACCGCGCCGCGCGCCCCAGCGCGCGTGTGCAGTCTGGGGAAGGGTTGGGAGAGCGGTCGAAGACCGCGGACCAGCGGGCGGGAGCGAAGCGATACGCGAGCGCGCGGTGCGGTTGCGGTGCTGTTCCCTAGACCAAGCAACGAGAGTGGTGCTGTCGCTGTTGAAATCAGAGCAAACAGTGTGGTGCTGTGTCCTGAGCCAAGTAACGAGAGTGGCGTTGTCGAAGACAACGGGGTCCGGGCGGAATGTGAACCACGGGAAGACGTGCTCGCTGCGCTGCGCGCGTCTTCCCTGCTTCAATTCCGTCCGGCGCTTCGCACACGCGGTGCTGGCTCCTCACTCCGTTCGTCGCAGTCACCGCGAGAACTCAGTGGGTCCGGGCGGAATTGAACCACCGATCTCCTCCTTGTAAGGGAGGCGTCATACCACTAGACCACGAACCCGCTATCTGACGGAAATCGACCCGCGCGAATAGGCCTTGCGTTCACCGGCGGCGGAACGCTTAGCCTCCTTCGTTCCCACCTCCGGATATGAATCGCCGACAGATTCTCCCCGCGCTCGGGCTCCTCCTCGCGCTGGCGGTCGTCGGCTATGCCGCCGGGCTGTTCACCCCGCTTCTGACGACCGGTGGCTACCAGCCCGTCGCCGGCCCGACAGCCACGCCGGCGGACGACTCGACGGCGACGAGCACCCCGTACGCGGACGGGTACGCGCGCACGCCGGTCACCGTCCGCGACGGCGAGACGAACGCCACGCTCGGGTCGGTCAGAGTGGCGGTCGCAGAGACGCGCGATCAAAAAATCACCGGGCTATCGAAAACAGCGTCACTCCCCGAAGACAGGGGGATGTTGTTCCCGTACAACGCTCCCGCTGACCGAACCTACGTCATGCGCGGGATGGACTTCGGTATCGACATCATCTACATCGACAGCGACGGGCGAATCACGACGATTCATCACGCGCCCGAACCGCCCGACGGCGAGGACGGCGAGCAGTACGAGTACCCCGGTTACGGCCAGTACGTCCTCGAAGTGAACTACGAGTGGACGACGCGCCACGACGTGGCGGAAGGCGACCGAGTCGACATCGGTGAGTGGTAACGCCTCTCTATCAGTTTGCTTACCGAATCTGACTTTGGCGAACGCTTTTGCGCGCGAGTAGCCACGAACGTACAATGGGAGTTTCTGCTGTCGAAGACGAAGACGACCCGTTCGAGGAACAACGGGAGAAGGCCGAGAATCCGATGCGGCGGCTCTTCTTGCAGTACGGTGCAGAAAAGAAGGTCGCGTTCGTGGTCGGTGTCTTCTCCAGTATCGTCGCCCGGGCGCTCGATCTCCTGCCGCCGATTCTGCTGGGCGTGGCCGTTGACGCCATCTTCGAGGCGCAGGGTGCGGGCGACCGAGAGTACTCGCTGTTTCTCGTCCCCGATGCGTGGATACCGGCGACGGAACAGGGACAACTCTACTTCACCGTCGGCATCATCGCCTTTGCGTTCTTCGGCGGTGCGGCCTTCCACTACTCGCGCAACTGGGGGTGGAACGCCTTCTCACAGCACATCCAACACCAGATTCGGACGGACACCTACGACAAGATGCAGCGGCTCAACATGGACTTCTTCGCCGACAAGCAGACCGGCGAGATGATGTCCATCCTCTCAAACGACGTGAATCGCCTGGAGCGATTCTTGAACGACGGGATGAACTCCGCGTTCCGGCTCGGGGTCATGGTCGTCGGTATCGCGATCATCCTGCTCGCGGTCAACTGGCAGCTCGCGATGATCACGCTCGTTATCGTCCCGCTCATCGGCGTGTTCACCTACTACTTCATCAAGACCATCCAGCCGAAGTACGCCGACGTGCGCTCGTCGGTCGGGAAGGTGAACTCCCGGCTGGAGAACAACCTCGGCGGCATTCAGGTAATCAAGACCTCCAACACGGAGACGTTCGAGTCCGACCGAGTCGAGGACGTGTCACAGGGGTATTTCGACGCCAACTGGGACGCGATTAGCACGCGGATCAAGTTCTTCCCCGGGCTGCGGATGCTCGCGGGCGTCGGCTTCGTGCTCACCTTCTTCATCGGCGGCCTGATGGTGATCGGTGACGGCGTCGGCCCGTTCACCAGCGACCTCCAGGCCGGTGAGTTCGTCACCTTCATCCTCCTCTCACAGCGGTTCATCTGGCCGATGGCCCAGTTCGGACAGATTATCAACATGTACCAGCGCGCGTACGCCTCCTCCGCGCGCATCTTCGGGCTGATGGACGAACCCTCCCGCATCGTCGAGGACCCCGACGCCGACGAACTCGTCGTCTCCGACGGCGAGGTCGTCTACGACGACGTGTCCTTCGGCTACGACGACACCGAGACGATCGTCGAGGACGTGAGCTTCGAGGTCGACGGCGGGGACACGCTCGCGCTCGTCGGCCCGACCGGTGCGGGGAAATCCACGGTTCTCAAGCTCCTACTCCGGATGTACGACGTTGACGAGGGGTCGATTACCATCGACGGGAAGGACCTGCGCGACGTGACGATTCCGAGTCTCCGCCGGCAGGTCGGCTACGTCAGCCAGGACACGTTCATGTTCTACGGCACGGTCGAGGAGAACATCTCCTACGGCACGTTCAACTCCGACCGCGAGTCCGTCGTCGAGGCCGCGAAGGCGGCCGAGGCTCACGAGTTCATCACGAACCTGCCGGAGGGGTACGACACCGAGGTCGGCGAACGGGGCGTAAAGCTCTCTGGCGGCCAGCGCCAGCGCATCTCTATCGCCCGCGCGATTCTCAAAGACCCCGAGATCCTCATCCTCGACGAGGCGACCTCCGACGTGGACACGGAGACGGAGATGCTCATCCAGCGGTCGGTCGACCGGCTGACTGCGGACCGGACGACGTTCTCCATCGCCCACCGGCTCTCGACGATTAAGGACGCGGACAAGATCATTGTGCTCGAAGACGGCCGAATCGTCGAGCGCGGGAGCCACGACGACCTCATCGCCGAGGACGGACTGTACGCGCACCTGTGGGGCGTGCAGGCGGGCGAAATCGACGAACTCCCGGACGAGTTCATCGAGCGCGCCCAACAGCGCGACGCCAACCGCATCGAGGCCGGGGAGTAACCCCGAAAAGCGGGATTTTAAGACACTCTCGCTCACTCTTGGATAGTATGAGCGTCGAGCTACCGTTCGCTCCGGTAGATACCATCATTCGTCGGAACGCGGGAGAGCTTCGCGTGAGCGCCGAGGCGGCCGCCGAACTGGCCGCCCGTATTCAGGAACGCGGCGCGGCGCTGGCGACGACTGCCGCAGAGCACGCCACCGCCGACGGGCGCAAGACCCTGATGGTCGAGGACTTCGCGTTCGAGGCGTCGTCGGACCCCGAACTCGAACTCCCCATCGCCCCCGTCGACCGCATCGCCCGACTCGATATCGACGACCGGTATCGCGTCTCGAAGGACGCCCGCGTCGCCCTCGCAGCCGAACTGGAGTCGTTTGCCGACACCGTCGCGGCGGCGGCCGCGGTGCTCACCCGCCACGCCGCACGCCGGACAGTCAAGGAGGCCGACGTGGCCACGTACTTCGAACTCCAGCCGTACTACGGATGAGATTCGGCTACCGCGAGGTGTGTCTCCGCCACGACACCGGCGCTCGTCACCCCGAGAGCGCAGACCGGCTCCGGGCCATCAAGCGCGGACTTTCGAAGGAGCACGGCGTCGCCTACGAGGAGGGACGCCTCGCCTCGGCCGAGGAGATTCTCGCCGTCCACGAGTCGAACTACGTCGACGAACTCGAACAGTTCTGTGCCGACGGCGGCGGCACGTGGGACGCCGACACCGTCGCGGTCGAGGCGAGTTGGGAGGCGGCCCGCGCCGCCGCCGGCCTCTCGCTGTGGGCAGGTGACGTTGCCCTCGACGGCGACGGCGGACGCGAGACGCCCTTCGCGGTCGGTCGCCCTCCCGGCCACCACGCCGAGGCCGACGACGCCATGGGATTTTGTCTCTTCAACAACGTCGCCGTCGCGGCCGCGGGCGCGCTCGAACGCGACGACGTGGACCGTGTCGCCGTCTTCGATTGGGACGTGCACCACGGCAACGGTACCCAACACATCTTCGAGGACGACCCCGACGTGTTCTACGTGTCGACCCACGAGCGCGGGCTGTTCCCCGGAACCGGCGACCTCCGCGAGACGGGCACCGGCGAGGGACAGGGGACGACGATGAACATCCCGTTCCCGGGCGGCTGTGGCGACGCGGAGTATCTCGCCGCGATCGATGAGGCCATCACGCCGGCGTTCGAGCAGTACGACCCGGACCTGCTGTTCGTCTCTGCGGGCTTTGACGCCCACCGGAAAGACCCCATCTCCCGCCAGCGCGTCTCCACCGAGGGATACGGGCTGCTCACCGACCGGATGATCGACCTCGCGGACCGGTGTGGTGCAGGGCTGGCGTTCGTCCTCGAAGGCGGCTACGGGCTGGAGGCGCTTTCGGAGTCGGTCCGGAAGGTGAACAGCGTCTTCGACGGCTACACGCCGGCCGAAAACGAGGAAGAAGTCGCCGCACGCGGTCGCTCGACAATCGACGACGTGCGAGAGGTTCACGACCTCTAGAGGGTCGCGGCGACGGATTCGACGGCGTCGACGCGGGCCGGGTCGAACGTCCACAGCCCGTCCCACTCGTTTTCATCCGTCTGGAGACATAAGAGCGCAGCCGGGGTGTCGGTGCCGGTGTGGACGACGAACCACGAATCGCGGTAGACCGGTGTCCTGCCGTCGTGGACCACGACCGTCCGCTGTGGTGGCTCTACGTCCAAGAGGTCACGGGACTGTTCGACCGGCGTAGCCATACGCCACTGTGTTGTCACCGACGTTAATGAGATCCCCCCTACACGTGCGGATAGAAGTACTCCCGAAGCTCCGAGCCGAACTCCGCCGCGAGCGTAGCAACCTCTCCCGCCGCGAGGACGGTGTAGCCGTCGTCGAGCGCACGCTCGATTGCCGGTCCGAGTGCGACCGAGAAGAGAGCGTCCTCGGCGAACGCCTCGGGCGTCCGGTAGTCGCGCTCGCGCTCGACGACGTACCGGTCCCCAGCGAGATACGGTCCGGTCTCCGGTCCATCGGCGTAGGCGTCGTAGAACCCCTCAGCGTGGTCGCGCACGCCCACCGGCGGTCCCTCGTGGCGTTCGATTGCCGGCAGCTTCGCAATCTGACACTCGACGAGCAGGGCCGCGGTCTCGTCGGCGACACAGGTCGACCGCAGGGGAGCAAAGCCCCGGCGTCGAAGCTCCGACTCCAGTCCCGACAGTGACTTCTCCAACTGTGGGTAGAGTTGGTCGTCGACGATGTCGGGGGCGTCGAACCGGACCACAACGGGGTGGGTGTCACGCTCCTCGACGACAGCGTGGACCGCCTCGGCGTCAATCGGGTCGACGCGCCGCGGTTCGAACAGCGATTCCCGCGGGTCGGCGAGCAGGTCGCGGCTGTAGTGGATGAGCCGTGCGAGGTTCTCGGGAGCGAGCGAGGCGGCGACGTTGCGGTCGGGGTCCGTCGGGTCGATGACGACGAGGCTGTCCTCGAAACTGCTGGTCGCGTGGGCTTCGGGGTCGAAGCTGACGGGTGGGTTCCAGTCCACCACAGCGCGCACGAGCGGGACGAACCCCCCGTGTTCTAAGACGAGCAGCTCCGCGAGATACCCCGCGAAGCCACGGGTCCGGAGGTCAGAGCCGTACGCGCCGATGCCCTTCAGGAACGCTTTCGTGACGCGGGCGTCCCCCCGGAGATCGTCGTCCAATCGATCCTCCAGATACTCCGTGTGGAACGGGGTCCGGTCGACGGCCGACTGGATGTCGCCCGCCGACTCGACGGCGAAACAGGGGACGCAGTCGACGGCGAACCCCTCGACCTCCCCCTTGACGTAGGGGTGTTCGGCGAACTCCTCGTGGCCGTCGGGGACGACGGCGTGGCCCACCTGCAGGCCGTAGCGTTCGAGGTCGACCCGCGAGAGCTTCGGCGGGAACCGGACGAACAGGTCGATGTCGCGGTCGCCGGCGAGCCACGTTTCGCGTGCGGTGGAGCCGACGAGTCGCACGTCGGCGTCGATTCCGAGGTCGGTGATAGCGTCGCGTGCACGCTCGCGGAGTCGGTCAGCGACGGCGTGGAGCCGCTCGCGTTCGTCGTCGGTTGGGGTCACGCGGTCGTGGATCCGCTCAACGACCGTCTCGACCGACGTGTCTGTCATATCCCGGCTTCGGCGGCGGTTGTGAAACCCGTGTCGGTGTCCGTTCCGAAGCGAAAGCCCTATCTTGCAAATCGCGCTACGTGAGAGTGAGCCGCCTTAGCTCAGTTGGTAGAGCACCACGCTGTTAACGTGGTTGTCCCAGGTTCGAGCCCTGGAGGTGGCGTCTCCGTCTGCTGATTCGGTACGCTGAAGTTCGCTGCCTGCCGACGACGAATAAGGGCCCTTAGCTTAGTCTGGTATAGCACTCCGCTCATAACGGAGCGGTCGTTGGTTCAAATCCGACAGGGCCCATCCAGTTTTTGCAGGGACGAACGCGACGACTGAACCGCTCGGCCGTCGGTTCGACGCGACTCCGTGTCCCAGTGTCTCGACCTTTCCTCGGGCCCCTTCAGAAACCCTGACACACTCTTTTTATGTACGATTCCTGCTAGCGCACTGGGCATGAACGTCGCAGGTAACTCAGTTGACTGGACTGCTGGAGGTGCTGGAGCCGACAGCTCAGTCACGAGTGGATCACAGTTGATAGTTGACATCACTAGCGCAACCGATACCGCCAACGCAGAGATCTCTGAAAGCGAAGTTAGCTCCGACGACGAGGTCAGCGTCATCTGGGCACCGGACAACGGTGACACCTCTCAGACGCTCGCAACCAGCGAGACTCCCTAGTCCGGCAAACTAATCTGTCTTTGGAGTCTTTTTTGAACACCAACTAGCCATGCGTGTTGGTCCTCCTTCCGTCGGTGTGGACCCGGAAATACGCTTGTCCTGATGGATATTGAGACGATAGACGACGAACAGTGTTGACGACCGGGACGACTGCACATCTCACGACGCTGCCGGTTACCCTCGCGGTCGGACCGTTCGTGTTCGCGTCGCGGTGACGTGTCGCGATACCGCGCTCGCACCAGAGACAACCGCTTTATCAGGCTGGACACTGTACAATCGACAATGAGTGACGATAGTGGCGGGCGCAAGCCCCTACGGATGCCCGACGAGAATCAGCAGTTCGCCGTCGTGACGAACATGCTGGGCGGCGGGCGTGTCGAGGTTCGGTGTGCAGACGGGAAAGAACGGATGGGCCGTATCCCCGGCCGGATGCGCTTCCGGACGTGGATCAACGAGGGCGACGTGGTGCTCATCGAGCCGTGGGACTGGCAGGACGGCAAAGGCGACATCGAGTGGCGCTACGACGAGCAAGACGCCCAGCAACTCCGCGAAGAAGGCCACATCGAGTAACTACCGGGTGAAATCCTCGTCGTCGAACTCTTCGAGGACCCACTCTAGTTCTTCGATGGCGCGCAACAGCGCCACCTCCGTTTCGTCTTCCAACTGCGAGACTGGCGGGTCGTGGCGGTCGTACTCGGCTTCGAGCGCGGCGATTCGCTCGCGGATCGTCTCCTCTGTTCGCATACTCGCCCGTGTACACCGGGAGTATTCAGCGTACCGCTTGCTACTACGTCCCATCCCCCGAACCCAAGCAACTCGAACACGTACACCGGGTATGAGCGACATCCCAGAAACCGACGAAGAGTGGCGTGAACGACTCACCGAAGCGGAGTACGAGATTCTGCGCGAGGAGGGGACCGACCCGAAGTTCTCCGGCGAGTACATCGGTAAGGACGACGACGGAGCCTACCGATGTGCCGGCTGTGGCGCGCTGCTTTTCGACTCGGACACGAAGTTCGACGAGGACGGCTCTGGCTGGCCCTCATTTTATGATGCCGTTGAGGGCGCAATCGAGTTCCGCGAGGACGATTCGCTCGGGATGACCCGAACCGAGACGGTGTGTGCCGAGTGTGGCGGCCACCTCGGCCACGTGTTCGAGGACGGCCCGGAGCCGACGGGCAAACGCTACTGTATCAACTCCACGGCTATCGACTTCGACGACGAGTGAGCTACCACCGGCGGAGCGCGCCTGCGCCGTGCTGGCTTGCCAGCACGAGCACGAAGACAGCGACCGCAGCGAAGGCAGCACCGCCGCCGAGATAGAACACCCAGTCGATACCGACGTTGGTCTGGAGCCAGCCGCCGACGAACGGCGCGCCGATGGAGCCGGGCCGCCAGACGAACTCCCGAATCCCGAACGAAGACGCGACGCCGCCCCCTTCGGTGTTTTCGCCCTCGTCCGCGAACAGCGCCATGCTCGCCGGCTCGCGGAAGGCGTCAGCAATACCCAACAGTGCGTTACACGCGATGAGAGGGAGAAACGCCGGCGAGAGGTTGCCGAGTCCCGCGACCGCGGCCTCGACGCCGACCCACTTCACGGGAGCCGTCGCTGCCAGCCACTCCATCCCCGGAATGCCGGGCGGGAGCGCGAGCACGGACCCGACGCCGGGTGTAAACGGCACCGCGAGAGCGATGGCCCCGTAACCTGTGCCCCCGAGCGCGATGAACGCGGCCCGACCGAACCTGTCGGAGAGCCGGCCGGTGTACGGCTGAAACAGCATGTTCGCTCCGCGTTCGGCCGTAATGACGACCCCGACGGCGAAGGGCGCGTACGCCAGCCCGCCCTGTGCGACCTCGACACCGGCGTAGATGGGGACCCACGTCCGAACGAGCGTGACGGCGACCGCGTACTGGCCTCGGAACGTCGTCAGCGTCCGGAGCCGTTCGTTCACCGACAGCGAACTGAACGGGAACCCCTCGATACGGACGGGGTCGGGACGGACGAACAGGACGACGGCCACCATCGATACCACCAACAGCGCGACGAGTACCGCGTACACCGTCTGGAAGCCGTACACCTCATATAGTGCTCCGACCGACAGCGCCCCGACGATACCGGAGGCGAGTCGCGCCGCGTTCGCCTTCCCGATGTGGTTAGCGCGCCCTCCCGTCGGCGCGAGTTCGCCAACGAGTGACAGTGAGAGTAGCGACGCGCCCGTCGCGGCGAATCCCTGCATCGCCCGCGCGCCGACGAACTGCCACGAGCCGGAGACGAACGCGAAGGCCGTGTACGCGAGCGTCGCGATACCGATTGCGACGACGAGTGCCGTCCGTTTGTCGCCGGCGTCACCACCCCACGCGAACGGGACGATGGCGAGCGTCGAGGCGAGCGTGTATCCCGACGTGAACAGCCCGAGCAACAGCGCTGACGGGTCGTAGAGATTGATGTACGTCGGGAGGAGCGTGGTGAGGGCGGCCAGCCCGAAGCCGCCGGCGAACCGGACGAGATACAGACTCAGAAACTGGAGCCGGTCGTCGTTCACACCGACGGTTTTCCCGTCCGCCTCAAGCACGTTCCGATACGGCTCGCGTCCAGACCCCCTGTTTCGCGTCCATCCACGCCACCACGCCGACGTGGGGAAGCGTCAGCGCCGCGATCAAGACGAGATACAGCCCGACGAAGCCGGCGGCGGTCGTCGGTGGCTCCGGCACCAGCAGATAAAACACTCCGAGGAAGGCAAGCGAGACGGCTGTCAGAGGAGCGGCCTGGCGCGCAAACCGCCGGAGCGGCGTCCACGGGTCGCCGGTCGCGAACGCCTCGACGGACGGTTCGTCGGTCAGCGCGAGCCGGCCGACGTGTCTGAGTGCGTGCCACAGACAGAAGTAGAGACCGACGGCCAACAGCGGCGGGACCGTCAGGAAGAACGCACCGAGCAGCAGCGTCTCGCCGGCGTCCCGTCGCCACCCGTCGCCCACCCGTCGCCAGTAACCCAGGCCTAGGTGGACAGCAACGAGCGCGCCGTATCCCACGCCGACGGCGAGTCGGCTCTCCGGCGTGAATACGGGTGCGAGAAGCGATACGTCACCGGCGAAGGGCGCGATGAGTAGCTCGGCCACGCGCTCGTACTGAGCGGGGAACGCGACCAGCGGGACGAGCATCGGGAAGCCGCCACGAACGACCGCAGCGAGGGCACGCTGTGGGACCGAGTGCAGGTGTGCCGCCCCGGCGAAGGCGACGAGCGCGTGCATGTCCCCCTGCCCCCAGTGGGCGAGCGTCAGGACGATGAACGAGCCGAACCCGACCGCCGGCGCGAGAAACCACACCAGCGTGTAGCCGACGCCGAGAAGGAGATACACGCCCCCGACGACGAACGCGCCGCGTACCGTCGAGACGGCCGCCAGCCGCCCGGGAACGAGGTGGTCTATCGCGCCGTGTGGCAGTCCGACGAGGACGACGGAGACGACGAGCGGCACCAGCTGAATCGTCTGTGGCACTTGCGGGTCGAACGCGAACACGAGCGCGAGCAGGCCACAACACACCCACCCCGGCCACAGCGTCAGCCGGCGGACCGCCTCCTCGCCGCCGTCGGGTGGAAACAGGGTCATGGCGCGGTGTCGATGCCGAGTCGGTCAGTCACCCACAGCCAGAGTATAAGTCCCTGGACGACGAACAGGTTCGTGAAGAAGAAAAACAGCGCCTCCTCGACCGGGAGCCCGGCGAGCGTCACCCCCGTCGTGTACGTCGGCGACAGCTCCCAGATACCGAGCGTGATGGCGACCATGTCGGCCGCACACAGATACACCGTCGGGAGCCCGACACCGATACCGACCGTCTTCACGTGCTCGTACAGATACGGCCAGCCGAACGCCCACTGAATCGCGAGCACCGGGCCGGCCCACCCGAGCAGCGCGCCCAGATACGTCGTCTGGCCGCCGGCGAGATACAGCCAGATGCCGACGGCGCTAATCGCGACTCCGGCGAGTGCGCCCATCAGCCGGTTCGCCAGCGACACCGAAAGCGGCCGGTCGGTCGTCTCGACGAACTGATACAGCCACAGCGCCGTAATGAACGGCTGGACGAGGATGAAGAGGAGCTCCTCGACGGGGATGTTGACGAACCGCGCCAGGACGACCCCCTCGCCGTACGACCAGACGCCCTTCCCGATGAGGAGAATCTCCCACGGAATCGTGTACGTGAGCGCGATGGCGGCCAAAATGACGATACCGGCCCACTGGACCTGAGCGCGGGGAAGCCGGAGCCGGCGCACCCACACTGACAACAGGAGTATGAACAGGAACGGCGCCAGAAATACGACGTGAAACCCCAGATACGAGGGAACGGCCATACGGCTGGTCGTCGTGGAAGAAATAAAAAGACGGCTGTCCGCGGTGGCGCGTCAGTCGGCTGCCTGTGCGGACGTGGAAACGTCCTCCAGTGCGTCACGGCTGCGCAGCAGGACGAAGCCGAAGCCGACCTTCGCCGTCACGTCGAGGATGGCGAAGGCGATTGTCTCCTGTGTGAGCGACAGTGCGCCGATGGTCGATTCGGTGCCGAGCACCCAGACGACCGGGTACAGCGACCACAACACCAGAATCATCGTGCGGAGTCTCGAGAACGTCGCCGCGACGGCGCTGGACTGGCGTGCTGCCTGTCCGCTCAGCGTGCGGACGAGGAAGAACAGCACGGCAATCATGAAGGCAGTGCTGATTCCCCACCAGAGCATACGGTTCAGCGCGCTGGAGCGCGCGAGTGCACCTGCGAGACCCGTCAGAATCATCGCAACGTCGAGACCGACAAGCGTCGCGATGGTGTTGCGGTCTGCACCCGCGAGCAGTGCGATGTCGAGCAGGAGTAGCGGCGTGGTGAACAGCCAGTCAGCGTAGCGTGCCCAGTAGATGTCGAGCGTCTCACCACCCACCGGCACCTCGATCAGACCATAGCCCGTTGCCATACTGAAGTACGACACGGATGCGATGGCCGTGATGAAGATTGTGATGATGTAGAACTCCTGTTTTCGTTCGTTCTTTTCCCCCCAGCCCATCGCGATGAACGCGACAGTGCCGAGTGCCATGAGGGCCGTTCCGACCCACAAGATTAGCGACTGCGTATCCGTTGGTTGGACCATAATCCACTCGGCAGTAAGACCGGGCTGTACATAATAACCATCCAAAAAGGTTATATCCATCTACGAATTCGCTCTGCGAGGCACTGCTCAAACAAGGCCCGACGGCGGCATCTCCCTCCGGGGACGCGTTTAGGTGGTCGTCGCCCCGAGTCGAGGTATGCCGCTCTCGCTTGACGCCACCCAACTCGACCGCTACTCTAGACACATCATCATGGACGAGATCGGGCCCGCGGGGCAGTCGACGCTGCTCGACTCGCGGGTGCTGTGTGTCGGCGCGGGCGGACTCGGTTCCCCGATCATCCAGTATCTCGCCGCCGCGGGCGTCGGCACGCTCGGGATTGCCGACGACGACGTCGTGGAGCGGTCGAATCTCCAGCGCCAGATTATCCACGCCGACGCCGACGTTGGGGTCTCGAAGGCGGAATCCGCCCGCGGCTACGTCGAGCGACTCAACCCCGACGTGACCGTCGAACCCCACGAGGTGCGCGTCACCAGCGAGAACATCGAGTCGCTTATCGCTGACTACGACATCGTCGTCGACGGCTCCGACAACTTCGCGACGCGGTATCTCGTCAACGACGCCTGCACGCTCGCCGGCGTCCCCTTCACCCACGGCGCGATTCTCCGATTCGAGGGACAGGTGACCACTTTCGAGGGCGGAGACGGTCCCTGCTATCGGTGTCTGTTCCCCGAAGCCCCCGAACCCGGAACGGTCCCGAACTGTGCCGAGGTGGGTGTCCTCGGCGTGCTCCCGGGCGTCGTCGGCTCGATTCAGGCGACCGAGACGCTGAAGCTCGCACTCGAGTACGGTGAGACGCTCGACGGTCGCTTACTCTTTTATGACGCCAGCGACACCAGCTTCGACGAGGTGCCCATCCAGCGCCGGCCGGACTGTCCGGTCTGTGGCGGCCGTATCGACTCCGTCCGCGAGGTAGAGTACACCGACAGCTGTGCGATTCACTCCTCCGAGACGACTTCGTAGACACCGTGGAGGTCGGTCTCAGTCACGGTCACGTCGATATCGACACCCTCCTCGCGCGGCTCCTCGCTGATGAGCGTGATGGCCTCGATGGCCTCCCGTCGGAAGAACATCTTCACGCGCTCGAACCACGAGGGCGAGCCGCCCTTGCGACAGACGAGCAGATACCTTCCTCCCGCGCGCTCGGTCAGCTCCGGTTGTAGCTCGTACTCGTTGAACTCGTCGGGCGCGACGACGTGGATGACCTCCGCACGGATCGGGGCTGGCTCGCTCACACCCGCTGTATGGTCCCGAGCTAATTAGTCGAGTCGGACCGACTCGAACCGCTCTCCAGTCCAGCGGTACGCCCCGAGCGACGCGGCCGCCGGCGAGACGATGAGATACACGTAGCCGTCCCACGTCGCCAGTCGCTCGTCGGTCGCGCTCGGGACCGGTGGGTCACGCGGGTGTGAGTGATAGAAGCCGACGACCGTCTCCCCCCGCGTTTCCACTGCATCGAGAATCTCGGCCTGTTCCACGGGGTCGAGTTCGTATCGTCGCCGGGGATCGTCGGCGACGTTCTCCGCCTGCTCGACGCGCGTCACCGTCGCGGCGTCCGGCCCGGCCAACACGCCGGCCACCTCCTCGGGTCGTCCCTCGCGAGCGTGTGCAAAGAGTGCCCCACGAGCTTCGTCGGTGAGTCGCATCCGATGTTCAGAGCCGCTCGGCGGCGTCGCCGGCGGGTCGGTCGAACTCGTCGGGGTAGAGACACCAGGCCAGCGCCTCCAGCGACTCCACCAGCCGAGGACCGGGCCGATTCATCAGGCTGTGGCCGTCGACGGCGTAGACGCGGTCGTCTTGTACCGCGGCCAGGTCGCTCCAGCCGTCGCGCTCAGTCAAGTCGTCCAGGTTCTCGTGGGTCTGGTCCAACTCGAAGCCACACGGCGCGACGACGACGACCTCGGGGTCGTACTCGCGGACGGTGTCCCACTCCAGCGGGCGGGAGGCGGCCTCCGGCTCCTGTAACCCGAACTCGCTGCCGAGTCGCTCCACCATCCCCGGTATCCAGTGGCCGGCGACCATCACGGGGTCGGTCCAGTCGAAGACGGCGACGCGTTTCGGCTCGCGGTCGGGGACGCGGGACTCGATGGCCGCCACGCGCGACCGGAGTCGGTCGACGAGTTCGTGGGCGCGCTCCTCGCGACCGAGCGCCTCGCCCACCTGCTCGATGTCGCGATACAGGTCCGCGAGCGAGTGCGGGTCCGTCGTCAGCAGCTCACAGTCGAGCTCGTACTCCTCGATTGCCTCGCGCACGAGCACCTCGTCGACGGCGCACACGTCACAGATGCCCTGCGAGACGACGATATCCGGCGCGGCCTCCGCGAGCACGTCGCCGCGAATCTCGTAGACGCCGCCGGACTCGTCGGCCTCCTGCACCTGCGAGTCGATTTCGCCGGCCTCGGCCGTCGGGTCGACCCGCGCCCGGTTGGCGTTCGGCTTTCCGGCCGCTGCCGGCGGGTGGTCACACTCGTGTGAGGTGGCGACCGGCTCCGCTCCCAGCGCGTAGACGATCTCCGTCGCTGAGGGAAGCAGGGTCGCAACGTGTCGGTCGCTGCTGCTCATACCTCCCGTAGGTGGGCCGGCGTGTTCGATGTTCCGCTTACTGAACCGCGACTGCACTCCCCGTGATGACCGGCTCGTCGTCCTGGTTCGTCACCGTCACGGACGCCTCGATTCGCGTTTCGTCGTTCCCGTCCTCGATAGCGTCGATTTCGACGGTCGTGGTGAGGGTGTCGCCGGGCCACACCTGCGCGATGAACCGCGTGTCGAACTCGGCGAGCGCGTGGAGCCCGAACACCTCACGCACCAGCCCGGAGGCGACGCCCGCGGTGAACATTCCCTGTCCGAAGACGGAGTCGTAGCCGGCGTCGGTGACGAACGGCTCGTCGTAGTGGATGCGGTTGAAGTCGCCGCTCGCGCCGGCGTACTTCACGAAATCTGCCCGGTCGACGGGACCGGTGGTCTCGGTGAACGTGTCGCCGACGGCGTAGGCGGTGCTCATTCGTCTCCCTCCGAGATGGCCTGTCCCGTCTCTATCGAGGTGCCGGTCGCGGTGAGCACCAGCTCGCCCGCCTCGTCGGTGAAGGCGGTTTCGAGCACGGCGAAGGTCATCGTCCCGCCTCCTTCGCCTTCGCGCTGGTACACGTCCGTCAGGGTGGTGTCGCCGGTAAGCGTGTCACCGACGTACAGCGGACGTTCGTACTCGTAGGCCTGCTCGCCGTGGATGACGCGTGCGGGGTCGAAGCCGAGGTTGAACGCTTCGCCGTCGGGTACGTAGCGAGGGAACTCCGCGGTCCGGGTGAACGTCGGCGGCGCGGGAATCGCCTCGTAGCCGGCCTGCTTGGCGGCGGCTTCGTCCAGATAGATGTCGGCCGGGTCGTGAATGGCGCGGGCGAACTCCGCGACCTTTCCGCGTTCGATCCCGAGGTCGGTCGCAGTCCGGTGGGTGTCTCCGACCTGCGCTTTCAGCTCCGCGAGCGGTCTCGATGGCATACCCGATAGCTTCCGGCCGAGGACAAAAAACTACGCCCGTTAGCTCGGCTGCACGCCGAGTCCGAGCTTCGGCGTGTCGACTGTCATCGGCTTCACCGACAGAACGCCCCGGCCGCCGTGGCCGCACCCCTGAAGTAGTCGCCACGCCTACGCTCGCACAATGAGCGACGCCGAGACCGGGCCCCTGCGTCCGGACCGTCCCGACGCCGAGAAGCCGTTTCGGGTCGACGCCCCGTTCGACCCCGCCGGCGACCAGCCCGACGCAATCCGAAAGCTCGCCGACGGCTACGAGTCGGGCGCGACCGAGCAGACGCTGCTCGGTGTCACCGGCTCCGGGAAGACGAACACCGTCGCGTGGACCATCGAGGAACTCCAACAGCCGACGCTCGTCATCGCCCACAACAAGACCCTCGCCGCCCAACTGTACGAGGAGTTCCGCTCGCTGTTTCCGGACAACGCCGTCGAGTACTTCGTCTCCTACTACGACTACTACCAGCCCGAGGCGTACGTCGAGTCGACGAACACCTACATCGACAAGGAGCTCTCCATCAACGACGAAATCGACCGCCTGCGCCACTCGGCCACCCGGTCGCTGCTCACCCGCGATGACGTCATCGTCGTCGCCTCCGTCTCCGCCATCTACGGACTCGGTGACCCGGGCAACTACACCGAGCTGTCGCTGGAACTCGACCGCGGCCAGCGAATCGACCGCGACGAACTGCTCGCAGAGCTCGTCGACCTGAATTACGAGCGCAACGACGTGGACTTCCAACAGGGCACTTTCCGGGTGCGGGGTGACACGGTCGAAATCTTCCCGATGTACGGCCGCTACGCCGTCCGCGTGGAGTTTTGGGGCGACGAAATCGACCGGCTCACCAAGGTAGACACCGTCGCCGGCGAAGTCAAGAGCGAGGAGCCGGCCGTGATGATTCACCCCGCGGAACACTACTCCATCCCCGAGCAGACGCTGGAGGAGGCGACGAGCGAGATAGAGGAGCTGATGGAACAGCGCGTCAACTACTTCGAGCGACAGGGCGACTTGGTCGCGGCCCAGCGCATCGAGGAGCGCACCACCTTCGACCTCGAGATGCTCCGGGAGTCGGGCTACTGTTCGGGCATCGAGAACTACTCGCTGCACATGTCCGACCGCGAGAGCGGGGACCCGCCGTACACGCTTCTCGACTACTTCCCGGACGACTTCCTCACCGTCGTCGACGAGTCCCACCAGACGCTCCCCCAGATTAAGGGCCAGTTCGCGGGCGACAAGTCCCGGAAGGACTCGCTGGTCGAGAACGGCTTCCGGCTCCCGACCGCGTACGACAATCGACCGCTCACCTTCGAGGAGTTCACCGAGAAGACCGACCGCCGGCTCTACGTCTCCGCGACGCCCGGCGACTACGAGCGCGAGCACTCGAGTCAAATCGTCGAACAGATTGTCCGCCCGACCCACCTCGTCGACCCGCGAATCGAGGTGACCGAGGCGCAGGGACAGGTCGAGGACCTACTCGGCCGCATCGACGAGCGCATCGAGCGCGGCGAGCGTGCCCTCGTCACGACGCTCACCAAGCGCATGGCCGAGGACCTCACCGAGTATCTCGAAGAGGCCGGCGTCGACGTGGCGTACATGCACGACGAGACAGACACCCTCGAACGCCACGAGATCATCCGGGACCTCCGGCTCGGCAACATCGACGTGCTCGTCGGTATCAACCTCCTGCGCGAGGGACTCGACATCCCCGAGGTGAGCCTCGTCGCCATCCTCGACGCCGACCAGGAGGGGTTCTTGCGCTCGACGACGACGCTCGTCCAGACGATGGGTCGGGCGGCCAGAAACGAGAACGGGAAGGTCGTCCTGTACGCTGACTCGATGACCGACGCGATGCTCGATGCCATCGAGGAGACGGAGCGTCGCCGCCGGATTCAGGAGCGGTACAACGAGGAACACGGCTACACGCCGACGACGATCGACAAGGAGGTGGGTGAAACCTCACTCCCCGGCTCGAAGACCGATACCGGCGGCGCGGCGAATCTGGAGGCCGACACCACAGACGAGGCCGAACAGCTGGTCGAGTCGCTCGAAGCCCGGATGGACGACGCGGCGGCGAATCTGGAGTTCGAGCTCGCGGCCGACATCCGTGACCGCATCCGGCGACTCGAAGCCGAGTTCGACCTCGATGTGACCGACGACGGCGTCCCGACGCCCGACGACCTGTAGAACAAGCTAGCTTGTCTTACCACAAACAGCACAACTTTTTGCCCTGCTCGCGGTAGGAGTCGGTACGGCCACCCCGACCCGACCGCCGCTTGGTACACGGTGGATGGGCTTCGTGTGGGTCGGGCGGGGCCGTCACTCAACATCGTGAGCCGTCGGCTCGCCGAGCCGTCGATTTCATACCGGTCGCTCCCCTCCTCCCGAGTGTGCCCGCCGATATCCGTCTCGCCGTCGCGACGAACGCCGAGACGCTCGCCCGCATCCGCCAGCCGCTCGCCAACCGCGACATCCACGCCGAACACGTCCCCGTCTCCGAGCGCACGCTCCCGCTCGACGGCTCGCTCGGCGAGTTCGACGCCGGCTTCGTCTTCCCCTCGCGGCTGATGGAGGGAGGTGTCGCCGACGCCATGCTCGACGTGCCGTGGGTGAACAGCCGCGAGGATATCCTCCGGTCGCGCAACAAGGCCGGCGCGCTCGCTCGCCTCTCGGCCGCCGACGTTCCCACTCCGAAGTCGGTGCTCGTCTCGAATCCCGTGAACGACGACGACCTCGAAGCCGTCTGGGCGCAGTTCGACGCGCCGGTCGTCGTGAAACCGAACTCCACGACTCGCGGGACGGGTATCGCGAAGGTGTCCGATTTCGACTCCCTGCTCGGCGTGACGGATTATCTCGACCTGGTGCACGACTACCGGGCGACGGGCGACCGCTCGTATCTGATTCAGGAGTATCTCCCCGACGCGCGCGACTACCGAGTCATGACCATCGACGGCGAGTACGTCGGCGCGGTCGAGCGCCGGCTGCCCGAGGATGCACTCGCCGAGGGTCAGTGGAAACACAACGTCCACCGCGGGGCGGAAGCGACGGGCGTGGACCTCGACCCCGAACTCCGCGAGCTGGCGGAACGCGCGGCTCGGGCGCTCGATATCGATTGGCTCGGCGTCGACGTTCTCGTCACCGAGGAGGGTGCGGTGGTCAACGAGACGAACGCGCGACCCACGGTGGATACGGCGACGAAGTATGAGTCCGACTTCTACGACCGGCTGGCGGCGCTGATTCGGCGGCTACTCCAGGCCGATGTCGGCGGAGGTGTCGAGCCGCTCTAAGCTCACGTCGAGCACGCCGTTGTTGAACGAAGCGCTCGCGGTGTGTTCGTCCACGCGCGCCGGAAGCTCGAGGCGTTCCTCGTACTCGCGGCGGGGGGTGGTGGCGGCGACGGTGAGCGTCTGGCCGTCACACCGGATGTCGATGTCGTCTTTCTCGATGCCGGGCAGGTCGCCGACGACCCGGACGGTGTCTCCCTCCTCGTGGACGGAGAAGTGGGCGTCAGCGCCGAAGCCGGCGTCGTTCGGCTGCGCGGAGATATCGACGTTTTCGCCCGTCATCTCCTCCATCATGCGCTCGATTTCGCTGAAGATGTCGTCGAACGGGTCGTCGCGGTCGTCTCGTCGCATACACACCGGTAGGTGAGTTCGGTGGAAAAGCCTTCTGTCCGTGTCAACGAGTGACAATCAGAAGCCGAGACCAATCGCGTCGTTTGTCCGCTGGATGGACGTTTCGGCGTCCGTCTCGCCGAGGACGGCACGCACGGCGTCGACGTTCTCCGGCACCACGTCCGACTCCTGGTGAATCGCCTGGAACAGATACAGGTCGTCGTCCTCGATGGAGATGGACTTCTCCCAGACCGCGTTCTCCCAGATATCCCCGCGGGGGCGGTCGCGGTCCATCGCGAACTCCTTGAGCTTGCCCGCGCCGTCGATGTCGTGTTCGGGCGGAATCAAGAACAGTCGGGATTCGTCGGCCAGCAGCTCACGCACCTCGTCGGCGGTCGGCACGTCCTCCAGTTGGACGTTCACCGAGTGGGTGTGCATCAGCGTCGCGGGCACCTTCATCCCGAGCGTGTCGATGCTCAACTCAGGGAAGATGGTGTTCACGTCCGGGCCATGGTGGGAGGGGAGCGTCACCGGGTCCGGCAGGGTGTCGTTGATGGGACCGCGACCGGTCTGGGCGGGGTCGCCCCCGCGGCGGACGAGCGTGACCCGTGCCTTCTCGACGCCGTACTCCTCTTGGAGGGGCGCGAGCAGTCGCGACAGCCCGGTCGTGTTACAGGAGACGACGCGGACGTGGTCGGCCCCCTCCACCTCGGCGAAGTTCGACCGGGCGTTGAAACTCGCGTCTACGAGGCCGGCGTCCTCACCGCCCTGATACAGCGCGGGCGTATCGTGCTCCTCGTACAGCGATTTGTTCTCGGCCCCGATGCCCGACGGACAGGCGTCGACCACGATGTCCGAGCCGGCGACGAGGTCCTCGACCGGGCCGGCCACTTCGATGCCCGCCTCGGCGAACAGCTCCCGACGCTCGGGAATCGCGGCGTAGAGGTCGTAGCCGTTCGCGACGGCGGTCTCGGCCTCGTGGTTCGGGCGGGTCTTCGCGACGCCGACCAGTTCCATGTCCGGCTGGGCCGCGACCGCGTCTGCGACCCGCTTGCCAATCGTCCCGTAGCCGTTGACTCCGACCTGAATCATACGCGCTAATCACACCGGCGTCCCCTAACCGTTTCGAGGCCGCTCCGAAAGTGTTGAAGCCCGTGCGTGTCAATCGAAACCATGACCGACCGCTCCGCGCCCGCCAGAACCGCAGTCGAGCAGTGTCTCGCCCTCCGGTCGGACGAGACGTGTCTCGTCGTCACTGACGACACGCGCGAACCAATCGGCCGTGCGCTGTACGAGGCCGCACGCGAGATTACGGACGACGCGAGTCTCGTCCGGTTCCCGCCACGCGACCAGCACGCCGAGGAGCCGCCCGAGCCGGTCGCCGCCGCGATGCGCGAGACCGACACCTTCCTCGCCCCGACGACGAAATCCCTCTCGCACACGCGTGCCCGCTCGGCCGCCTGCGAGGCCGGCGCGCGCGGCGCGACGCTTCCCGGCATCACCGACGAGGTGTTCACCGTCGGACTGGACGCCGACTACGAGGAGATCGCCGCCGAGTGTGCGGCGATGCTCGAACTCGTGGCCGACGCCGACGAGATTCGCGTCACCGCCGACAACGGCACCGACATCACCTTCCAGCCGGGCGAGCGCGAGTGGCACGAGGACACCGGTATCATCCACGAGCCGGGCAACTTCTCGAATCTCCCAGCCGGTGAGGTGTTCATCGCTCCCGAATCCGCCTCGGGAACCTACGTCGTCGACGGCACCATCAGCCCGCACGGCCTGCTCGATGAGGGGCACACCGTCGAGGTGACCGTCGAAGACGGCTACGTGACCGAGTTCTCCGACGACGAGGTGGCCACGGAGTTCGAGCGCGCCAGCGAGGACGTGGGCCGTGACGCCTACAACCTCGCAGAACTGGGAATCGGGACGAACGTCGCCGTCACCGACCTCATCGGCTCCGTCCTCTTAGACGAGAAGGCGGCGGGGACAGTCCACATCGCCGTCGGCGACAACGCCTCCATCGGCGGCGACACCGACGCGCCGATTCACTCCGACGGCGTCATCCGAGACCCGACGGTCTACGTCGACGGTGAGGAGATTTCGCTCCCACAGCCGGAGTGAGCTACCGCCACTGGTCGAGCCAGACGATCTCGTTACGTAGTGCGTCACGACTGTACTGCTCGCGGACGCGGTTGAGCGCGGTCACTGCAGCCGACGGGCTGTCGCGAACCCAGTTCGCGTCGGTGTAGACGACGACGCCAGCGTGGTCGACCGATTCACCGGTCGGGCCACCGAAATCCTTCATGTCGTGCGTGATGAGAACTGCGTCCTCGGCTGTCGCGCGCCGAAGCAGCGTCGCGTCGTCGGTGGCTTCACCGAGCAGGTCGTTTGCGCGAAACACGGTGTAGCCGTTCGACCGAAGCGTCGAGACGAACACCCGAGGAACGTGCTCGTCGGTGACGAGATTCACTCGATGAGCTCGCCCGGCGGTGACAGACTCTTCGATTCAAGCGCCTCTTCGTCTGCTTCACGCCCTGCCCGAACTGTCTCCATCTCATCGGGGTGCTCGTAGTAGTAGGCCAACGCGGTGTACACGGCTGCCAGCGACAAGTCCAGCTGGTCGGCGACATCTGCCGGGTCGTGACCGCCGTCAACGACGAGTTCGTACACGTCGAGCACGGCGACGCGCGTTCCCTCAATCCGGGGTACCTCCCCGCGAACGTCAGCCGTTCGGATGATGTCGACCATACCGGCTTTCGGGCTCATTCGTACATAAACCTCGGTACGAGCCGCACAGCGACACACGACACCGCCAGCCAGAGTAGCCACGACGCGTCCCACGACGCGCTTTTAGGTTCGGACACGAACTACCGGTAATGAGCCAGTCACGCGTCGCGCTCGCCTGTCCGTCGTGTTCGCCGGACGGGCCGACCGCACACGAGGTACTGAAACAGGCCGACCCCGCCACCGTCCGGTGTGGCGAGTGCGGCCACGTCCACAAAGAGTCGCTTCCAGAAGACGAGACCATCGAACGCCGGGTGGTCGTCTCGCAGTCGGGCGACTCCTTCTCCGCGCGCCACGGCGGCGACCCCGACGAACAGTTCGAGGTGGGCCAGGAGTTCCTGCTTGACGCGCCCGAGGCACTGATGCAGGTGCGTGTCACCTCCATCGAGACCGACGAGGGGAGAGCCGAGGCGGCCGCCTTCGAGGACGTGGAGACGCTGTGGACCCGCGCGGTCGGCAACGTCACCGTGAACGTCACCGTCAACCCGAAGGACGGCAAGCGCGAGGAGACGCGCTCGGTCGCGCTTCAGGTGCCGGGCGACGAGCAGTTCATGATCGACGAGACGGTCGAGTACGGCGACGAGAAGTTCACCGTCACCAGCTTCGTCGTCCGCGACGGCATCGACCGATACGACCGCGAACAGTACCACTACACCGGCGACGCCGCGCTCGCGAAGGACCTCAAGCGAGTGTACGCCCGCGACGAGAAGACCACGGCGTGGTCCGCCTGGTAGGCCGACAATGGACGAGTTCGCGACGGCACGCGCCCGGCTTCGGGAACGGCTCGCCGCGCGCACCGACGCGAGCGACCGCGTGCTCGACGCCATCGAGCGCGTCCCGCGCCACGAGTTCGTCCCCGACCCGCGGGTGAACGAGGCCTACGCCGACCGCCCGCTCCCCATCGGCGACGACCAGACCATCTCCGCACCGCACATGGTGGCGGTGATGTGTGACCGCCTCGCCCCCGAGTCTGGCGACGCTGTCCTCGAAATCGGAACCGGCTGTGGCTATCACGCCGCGGTGATGACCGAACTGGGTGCGACCGTCTCCTCGGTCGAGTACCACGGCTCGCTCGCCGACGCGGCCAGCACGCGCCTCGACAGTCTCGGCTACGACGTACACGTCCGGCAGGGCGACGGCCGCGAGGGGTGGCCCGAACACGCACCCTACGATAGCGCGTATCTCACCTGCGCTGCGCCCGAGATTCCCGACGGGGTGCTCGACCAGACCCGACCCGGCGGGACGGTCGTGGCTCCGGTCGGCCGCGGGAGCCAGCGACTCCTCGCCGTGACGGTCGACGAGGGTGGTGGGATTCGCGACCGGACCGACCACGGGGGCGTCCGGTTCGTCCCCCTGCTCTAACGGGGTCGCGGGAGCGCGCGCTTCGACAGCGGCGGTACAAGCCAGTTCCCGCGGTTCGCGACGAAGATGTACTCCAAGATGCCGTTGTTGACGCGCTGGCGGATGACCGGCGTCGCCTCGGTGAGGTCGGTCCCGTTCATCGCCGCCCGCACGGCGTCGAAACTACTCATCTCGCGCTGGAGCGACGGGAAATGGAGCGAGGCGACGTTCTTGTCGGTCGACTCGAAGTGGCGACGCAGGAGCTTGACGCTCCCGTCGTCGTCGCGGTTGGCGCGGGCGGCCTTCTGTGCGTGGCCGACGCGTCCCGACTCCGTTGCCTGCTCGCGAATCGTGTCGAGCGTCTCGTCCACGCGGGAGTCGTCGCCCAGATTCTCGCCGATGCCCTCGACCCACTCCTCGTCGGCGTGTTCGGGCGAGAACATCTCCGCGACCCGCTCCTCGAAGTTCTGTTCGCCGTACCAGTCGTCCAGCCGTTGGCGGATGCGGGCGACGTGTTTCGTCGTCCCGTCGGCGAACGGTCCCGACTGGATGGTGACGCGGTCTTCGGTGGCCTGATTCTGCGCGAATCCGGCCTTGAATCCCATGAACAGCGGGCTGGCGTCCGGCACCGGCCCGTCGTCGGGAACTCCCTCCAGTTCGGACTGGCGGTCGGCGGGCATCCCGTTGCCGACGAAGCCGGTGCGTCGGTCCTCGTCGCTCGCGAGACTCGCAACGCCGGACAGGGAGGCGTCGAACTCGACGCCGTTTGCGCTCTCGCGGTTGCCCCGCAGCGCCTCCTCGGCCGCGATGACGGCGTCCGCGTGGTCGCTCGCGAGGTGGACGAGCACGTCCTGTTCGTCGAAGGTCGGCTGCTCGAACGGGGACAGCGAGTGTGGCGGCGGGCAGTCGATGCCCGCCGGCAGCGACTCGTCGTACCGGTCGAAGTACGCCGGCGAGTAGGCGGCCGACCAGACGACCCCCTCGTGGCTCCACTCGAAGGCGCGGTTCAGGGAGGCGAAGGCACGTTCGACCTGCCGTCTATCGGCATCGGTCGGCCGACCGTCGCGCTCCAGGGTCAGGTACAACAGTATCTGGTGGCGCGGCAGCTGCTCGTTGCCGTGCTCGTCGTGGCGCACTACCCCGTCCCACGCGAACTGCCGGTTCGGCAGCGTAGACAGGTCGTCGGTCCCGGTCGGCCGGTCGACGGTATCCTCGCCGAGCGCGTCGAGACAGGCCGAGAGACTCGCCGCGCCGCCGGCCGCGACGGCCGCCTTCAGCACCTGTCGGCGGCTCCGGCCGTCGGTCACAGCGACACCTCCATCGGGTCGAACCCGAGGAAGGCCGTCTCGTACCCCTCGTGGCGGGCGGTCTGTGGCGGAACGGTCGGCGTCACCGTCACCGAGTCGCCCGGTGAGTCGACGACGGTGCCGTAGTGGTATCCCAACTCCGAGTCGAGCGTCCGGGTGAGTTCACCGTCGAAGCTCCCCGTCGCCGCCTCGACGGTCATCGCGGGAAGCGTCATCTGGTTGTACGGTGTGCGCGGGGAGACATAGAGGTAGGTGCTAGCGGCGTCGATGCCCGCCGGCGGCGAGTCGAGCGTGCCGACGACGAACTCGGCGTCGCCGCTGGTCGCGGAGCCGCGGACGTCGGGCAGAGCGTCGCGGTCGGGTGCGGTCCCGGTCGGCATCATCTCCATGTTCGCTGGGTCGACCGCGGCGCGCTCGCCGGCGCGGTCCGGCGTTAGCTCTCGCGAGAGCCCGTCGCGGGCCGACTGGGAGTAGTCGAACTCGATGGTCGCGCTCGCTGGTTCCTCGAATCGGCCCTCGAACGCCCCCGTTCGGCGGGTGGACATTCCGCCCACCGAGACAGTCACTTCGTAGCTGCCGTCGCCCGCGAGACCGGCGTTCGCGCCGTAGTGGGTCCCCATCCGCTGTGATAGCATCGGATAGACGACCTCCTCGAAGACGATGTCGCCGTCGCGCCGGATGGTGAGCGACAGCCCCGTGTCGGGGAGCACCTGCATCGTCTCGCCGTCCCAGACGCTCGCCATGATGTGAACGTCGTCACCGGACCCGATACTGGTGCGCGTCGTGTCGCTTCCCGTCACGTTCCAGAACCGGTGCGGGTACGAGTACATCAGCCCGAACCGGTAGTCGCCGCCCTCTCCCATCCCGACCATGTCCATCCCTTCGACGTGTGTCGGATAGTAGACCGCGGCGGGACGGTCCCCGATGACCGGCGGATTGCCGGCCGGCTGGGTCGAGATGAGACTCGAACAGCCGGCAAGCGCCGCGGCTCCGAGCGTGCCACCGGCCTGCAGGAAGGTGCGTCGATTCATTACGCGAGGTAGACGCTCCCGTCAAAAACCGGTTCTGGTCCGACCGTCTAGTCGAGCAGGTCGTCCACGAGCCGGGTGAACCGGTCGACGAGCCGCTCGGGAATCGATGGGTCTGCGCGGTCGAGCAACGCGGCCGTCCGCTCCGGTTCCGGGACGACGAGCCGCCCGTCCTCGCTCGCGAGCAGACCGGCCTCGGCCAACCGGCCTCGGTGCCACGAGAGCGTGGAATCCGCGATACCGACACGGGCCGCGGTCTCGGTTGCGGTGAGGGGACCGTCATCGAGCAGGACGGCGACGATATCGGCGGCCGTCTCCCGCCGGAGGAGCGCGAGCGCTGCCCGCTCCCACGGGTCGTAGCCGGGCGGGTAGTAGTGGGTGCGGCCGAACTGCTCGTCGCCGACCACGTCCAGCCGACGGAGGTGATACTGCACCTGTCCGGGCGCGAGGTCGAGGTCGCGAACGAGCGCGTTGACGTGGATGCCGGGGTCGCTCCGGACGCGGGCGGCGATGCGGTCGCGCGTGCTCGTCACTCACCGACACCTCCACGACGTGCGGTGTAGACGGCCGCGACGACGAGCCCGACCATCACGGCGTCGAGCGCGTGTTCGAGGGTGTGGTGCGTCTGGTCTGGGAAGAGATCGAGCGCGAGCGCGACGCCCACGAGCGCCCGCGCGAGCACGGTCGCGAGCGCGAGCGTGACGAGCAGATACGGTACCGACCGGCGCTGGAGCAGCGCGGCCAGCGCCACGGCGACGACCAGCCCCGCCGCTACCGTGCCGACACCGAGCAGGAGCGAGAGCAGGACCGTCGCCATCCTCACTCCATCGGTCGCGAGTAAAAAAGAGGGTGTCGGCGGTCATCGGCGACCGACCCCCAAGAACAGAAGTGCGACAGCGACAACCCCGGCGAGGAGCCCGAAGCCGGGCTGGCTCCCCGTCGTCTCCGTCGGCCGCGGGGTGTCGGTCGCCGTCTCCGTCGCCGTCCCACTCGGCGTCGTCACCAGCGGCGGTGTCGGCGTCGCGCTCTCGCCGGTGACCGGCGGCGCGGCGATCGTCACGTTCGTCTCAATCGGGCGCTCGCCCGCGAGCATCGGCGACTCGCCCGCGGCGTCGTCGGTCAACAGCACGCGAGCGTCGGCCCGGGCCGTCGCGTTCACGGCGAGCGTCACCGATTCGTGGGTTCCAGCGTCGAGTGCCGTCGTTCCGAGCGTCCGGCCGGTCGTGGCGTTCTGGACGACCAGATTGCCTGTCTCGGGGAGTGTCACCCGGCGAACCGTCACCGTCCCCTCGGCGTCCGGACGCAGGGTCTCGCTGGCCGTGACAACCGCACGCGGCCCCTTCGCGACCGTCAGTCGTTCGGTGGCCGCCGAGCCGAACGATTCGACGACGG